>TARA_B110000238_G_scaffold50324_2_pt1 | contig 12742 bp, 8 predicted proteins | sample TARA_B110000238 | Tara Oceans TARA_B110000238 (sample SAMEA4397569) | marine metagenome | biome: Polar Biome; feature: [SRF] surface water layer (ENVO:00010504); material: water (ENVO:00002006), including particulate matter (ENVO:01000060) such as... | depth 5 m | reverse complement strand
ACACATGGTAATATTATTCGTTTTGCACCACCTTTAGTAATGACGGAGGCGCAATTAATGGATTGTATTTCTATTATTACTGATACAATTTCTGCTTTTAGTAAATAAATTTATTTTATTTAAAAATTATTTAGCCACAAACTTGCTTCTCAGAAGTAAGTTTGTGGTTTATTTTTTTATTATTTTTGAAGATATAAATTGTACGCAACTATGGGAAATCCAATAACACAATTAGAGCAATTAGTTTTAAATACAAAATCTAAAGATTTTTTAAGAGAAATTACCAGATGGTGTTTTTTCTTTGCTATTCTAGGGTTTATAGGTATTGCTTTTTTAATAATTGCAGCGCTTCTAATAGGAACACTCTATAGCGCTAGTTTAGATGTGTTAGCGGAGCAACAGGGTTTACCTTCTTTAGGTTTCATCTTAATCAGCACGTATTTGGTTTCGGCAGGACTTTCTTTTTTTCCAGTATTGTATTTGTTTAAATTTTCTAAAAAAATGAGATTGGCATTGGCTGCGAAAAGTGATGAACTATTAGCAGATGCTTTTGCAATGTTAAAATCTCATTTTAAGTTTATGGGAGTTCTTACCATTATTGTGATTTCTTTATATGCGCTTTTAATTATTTTTTATTTAGTTTTTGGTTCTTTAGTTTAGGTTTTTTTAAGGTACGATTTTTATTATTTAGTTAGGTTTCTACCTTTGTAAATTTCCAACGATTAAAAGAACTCTAAACATAAATACTTTTAAATTCTGCTTCCACTTCATTTTTTTATGTAACCGTCATAATTAGAAATCTCAAAGGAGTTGGTTTTACTAGTTCTAATCAATAACTGAATTCATTTAAATTTAGAAAAAGGTCGAAACGCAACGAGTTAATACTTGTTTTACGAATAGATAAATAACAATTATTCATACTGTTTTTTAAAATTGAATAGGATGTTTTTTTGCTTTTTAGTAATTAAATGGTAAGAATAAATATGGTCTTGTTTTGGGTTTAAATCCTCTAAAAAATATTTTACAAGTGGTATTTTGAGGCTGAAATTTAGCTATTATTTTAATAAATATTCATTCTTGTTATAAAATTTTACTTGCTTTTATTTTAGCTTTTAGTCTAGATTGATTTTTCTATTATAATTCAAAATTTTTACAAGACAATCAAAATCTATGAGTAGTAAAAAGATTAATAAAAACATGATCCTTTTTATTAAAACATATTTCCCAACATAATCTTTGTCTTTATTTTTAGACCTCTAAACAGAAATATTAGATTGAAAAAGGATAAAAAAACTAAACCAAATATTAAATAAGGACTAATATTCCAAAATAGCACAGAGCGTGTAAAAATATTTAAACAACCAAAACAACTAATTTCACAAAAACCTTACTGTTTTTTATTTTTTACGGTATCTTTTTTCTTCTTGCCAAAAAGGCCTCCTAAAATACCTTTAATTTTATCAGTAGCTTTGTCTTTTGGCGTTATTTTAGCAGAATCTTTGACTGTATTACCAAGACCTAATAAATCTGTAAGTTTATTTTTCCCCTGATTGATGAGGCCTTTCTTTTGTTTTTGAACCAAATCTCTCATCAAATTAGATGTAGCGGATTTTATATTTGTGGTAAAACTAGGATTCGTAAAACTACCTGTTAAAGTGGCTCTTACAGGCACACTTTTAACGTCTGCGGCATCTTTATGGGTTAATTTTGAAAGTAAATTAGTAACTTCTGAACCCAAATATTTTACAGGAACATCAAACATAATATCGTAATTCATTCTATTATCAAAACTATGATCTCCGGATATCAACATGCCAATATCTTTATATTTTAAAGGAATTGGTTTCACGTTAACTTGTCCGTTTTCAAAAGAGAGTACCGCATTAATTCCATCTAAATTTAATTGATCAGCGTCTAAAAAAGGAACTTTGTTGCTCAATAGGCTTAACGCTTTAGAGTTGCCCACTTTTAATTTTGGATTTAATAATTCTCCAAATAAATCGCCCGATATAGTTTTTAAATTTGGTGTCATGTCTTCATTTAAATTTCCAGAAACCTGTATGGTAGAATTTATTTTTCCTTCAATTGTTTTGGCAATAGGTGCGATGGCTTTTAGCATTTCTAAATTGCCAAAAGATTCAGCAATATTTAGTCCATCTAATTTTAAATCCATTTTAAAGGTCGATTCCTTTTCTTTGGTAGAAACGTTTCCATCAAAACCAATTTTACCTCCAAAAACAACTGATTTTAAATTTTGAAGATTTACGGTTTCGTCTTTCACATAAATTGTTCCAGAAACATTGGTTATATTGATGTTGTCATAAACTACTTTTTTTGCGTTTGCATTGAACTTGCAATTTAAAAAAGCAGGTATTTTTAAGGCGGTCGTTGTCGTTGTTTCCTCTGCTTTTTTATCTTCAGTTAAAAAATCGGAAATTTTAAAATTATTCGATTTTAAATTGAAATTTCCTTTTAAAACTTCATCATTAAATAAAAAGCCGTAAAAGTTATCTAAATTACCTTTGATAGCAATATCAGAACTTCCTGTCTTTGCATCAAATTCATCTAGTTCTATGGTTTTTGAATTAAAACTAATGATTGTTTTATCGATGTAAAAAGGTTTCGAAACGTCCTCACCGTCATATTTAAAATCAGTAACTTTAATAACCCCCGAGTTTTTTATATTTTGATATCTTCCTTTTTTAATGGAGTTTAGATCAAAATTGGTCGTAACATCCGTATTTAAAATTCCTGCTAACTCATTTTTTACTTCAGCAGGATAGACTTTACTAATATTCGCTAAATTAATGGTTCCTTTTGCGGTTAAATTTACTTTTAAATTTGTTGTCAAATCATCAATATTTCCATGAGCAGAAAATACATCTTCATCAATTTTAAAATTGAATTTTTCAACATTTACATAAGTATTTTTTATGTTTCCAGTTTTGTTGACAATTCTAGCATCTATATTAATGTTTTTTAAAGCCTTTGGCAAATTGTCATATTTAAACATGGCATTTTTTGAAGAAAAAGAAATGTCAAAAGCCGGAATTGTATTTGCTGATAAAACCCCTTTTACAGTTCCTTTTAAATCAAAATTACCTTCCGTTTTAATGGTTTCTAAATTCCCAGAATATTGTTTTGGCAAAAGCGCTAGTAAATTTTTAAAAGAGGATGTTGGCGTCTTAAAATTTAAGTCATATAGCTGGTTTTTATCAACCAATTGAATAAAACCATCAAACGCTAAAGGTAATTGATTGATGGTTCCTTTGTTTTCTCTAAATGTATATGTACTGTTTTTTAAATCAATCTCTAAAATGGCATCCAAAGAAATAGCAACTTTATTTATATAATTTACATCGTCTAAATAAAGAGATAAGTTTGTTTCAGATTTTGTGTCTAGATCTAAATGATCTTTTGTAAAATTTCCTTTTCCTGTATGATTGATGCTCTCTAATTGCATTTTAATCATAGAGCTTTGATCAATAAACCTAAACGTCATGTTTTCTAACGCATATTGCTGAATGTCAAAGGAAAAAGAGTCATTGGTACTTGTAGTGTTCGTATTCTCTTTATTGAGGCCAATATCAAAATTACCCATATTCTCTGTGTTAAAAGTAATATTTACTTGTCCGTTTTTAGTAACAATACTTTTTAAAGCAATTACTTCATCTGCTTTTTTAAAGAGTTCAGTAATATTCATACTAAAGTTGAGTGCTGAAGCCTTATATAATGTATCGCCTAAAAAAGGTGCTTTATTGGTCACTGCAATATCCGTAATTGTGATACTTGTTAGCGGAAAATTTTTAAACAAACTTAAATCGGCTTCTTTAAAAGTTACGGTTGCATTAATACTGTTGTTAATGGTGTTCGAGACCATTTGTACAATTTTATCTTTAAACAAAAAAGGAATGGAGACCAACCCAATTACTAAAACTAGTAAGATTGATACTGTCCATATTGCAATTCTTTTTCCTAATGATTTTTTCTTTTTTTCTGTTTTCATTTTTTTGAAATATATTTATTTCTAAATGCTACAAATTTATACTTTACGTTAAATAAACCTTGTTTATCTGTGGTTAAATATTTGGTTGGTAATAGGTTTAAACAAAAAAAACCTTCTTTAACAGAAGGTTTTTTTTGAATGTTGAGTATTGTTTTTATTGTTTATATTGATCAAGTGCATTTTGAAATTCTTCTTTTATCGCATCGAAATCGGAAGTTGCAAGGTCGTATGCGCAATATACAAAAGTAAGCCCGTTAATAATTAAAGCGACCATTGCAAATGTTTTTGCAGTTTTCATTGCTTTAATTTCATCGGCATCATATTCTTCTGAATTTAATACTGCGTCCTTTAATTTTTTATTGGCGATTAAAAAAGAGGGAAGTGCTAAAAGAATACCAAGGCCCGCAAAGCAGCAACATAATAAACTGATAGAGGATAAAACGTAGATTAAAGTTGTATTAAGTTTTTTCATTTTATTTTTTAAAGATTAATTTTTAAAAGATAGCTAACTATCATTATTGATAAATTCAAGTAAGCTAAACTACTGATTATTTTTTTTGATTGCTTAAACTTTGCTTTAAAATTTATTAAAATAAAAAGAAACAACCCTAAAAGAGTGAATGTAGCGGGATACATTTTAAAAGCTTCTATAAAATTCCCATGAATTAAGAATAGAAGAGATCTTTGCAACCCACAGCCTAAACAATCGAACCCAAAAAAGGCTTTGCTAAAACAAGGTAACATATACTCTTCTAAATTAAAATTCATATTTTTTTGATAAATGACTTACAAATTCACGAAAATACTAAAAAACAGTTAAACTAAAGTGATTTCTAAAATTTTAAGGCGAAATCATACTTTTTATTGGCAGTAATTTAAACTATAAATTAACGAATTTTATTATCATGGATTAAGGTCTTGCAATAAAGTGGTCTGGCCTATTTTAGCCTAAAACCTATTATTATTATTATTATTATTTAAATAGATCCATTCCAGGAATATCGGGCATTCCGTTTTTTGCGGCAGCCGCCATTTCATTTTCATTAATGATAGTTGCTTTTGAAAGTGCTTTATTTAAAGTGATGATTAAAAAATCTTCTAATTCTTCAGCATCTGCCAGTAAAGAACTATCAATAGAAACTGCTTTTATCTCTCTATTGGCAGTTAATGTAATTTTTATTTTTCCGTCGGCAGAAGTTTCATCAACTAAAACTGAATGTAATCGCACTTTAGTCTCTTCTACTTTTTGTTGTGCATCTTTTAATTTTTGCATCATTCCAGACATATCTCCAAACATAATATTCTTTTATTAAAATAGGTAATCACAAAATTAGTAATTTTAATAGGAATTATTAACTATCAAAAATGAAAAGATATTTTCTTTATCCTTATTAATTAGCCTTATTTTTGCGATCGCTTGTAAAAATGACACGACAATGATGAAGAGTACAGATGCACAGCATCCCGTAGCAGAAAAAATACCTACTGAATTAAAAAAACATGACGACCTGAGAATAGATAACTATTTTTGGATGCGTTTGTCTGACGAGCAAAAGTTAGCACCTATAAAGGATGACCAAACTCAAAAGGTTGTCAATTATTTAGAAGCTGAGAATGAGTATTATGATCAAGTAACGGCGTATACAAAGTCTTTTCAAGAAGAATTATTTCAAGAAATGAAAGGCAGAATTAAGGAAGATGATTCTTCTGTACCTTATAAAGATAATGGTTATTTTTATATAACGCGCTTTGAGATCGGAATGCAATATCCTATTTACAGCCGTAAAAAAGAAACTTTGACAGCAGATGAAGAAGTTCTTTTTAACATCAATGAAATGGCTGAAGGCTATGATTATTATCAATTAGGCGGGTTAAATGTTTCTCCTGATAATAAATTAGCCGTTTTTGCGGTTGATACGGTTAGTAGGAGACAGTATGTTTTACGAATTAAAAACTTGGAAACAGGAGAGATTTATAAAGATATTATTGACAATACTACCGGTGGTTCTGTTTGGGCAAATGATAACAAAACCATTTTTTACACCAAAAAAAATCCAAAAACGTTAAGAAGCGATAAAATTTTTAGACATGTTTTAGGAACACCAGCTTCTGAAGATATTGAAGTGTTTCACGAAATAGATGAAACTTTCGGCACTTATGTAACAAAGTCTAAATCTAACAAATACATTATTATTGGTTCTTACAGCACGCTTTCTACGGAAGCACAATATTTAGAAGCAGATAACCCTACTGGGGAATTTACCATGTTACAAGAACGAGTGCAGGATTTAGAATACAACGTTGCACATTATAAAGATCACTTTTATTTATTGACAAATAAAGACGAAGCAATTAATTTTAAGTTGATGAAAACTCCTATTTCTAAAACCACAAAAGAAAACTGGACAGATGTAATTCCGCATAGAGAAGATACATTGCTCGAGGATTTTTCAATATTCAAAGATTATTTAGTTTTAGAGGAACGTACAGATGGTTTAAACAAAATTCGTGTCAAACGCTGGGACGAAAAAGAAGATTATTACTTACCTTTTGATGAAGAAACTTATGCAGCAGGGGTTTATGGAAATCCAGAGTTTAATACCAATATCATAAGATACTCCTACAATTCTTTTACAACACCAAATTCTGTGATTGATTTTAATATGAAGGATCATTCTAAAGAAATTAAAAAAGAACAAGAAGTTTTAGGAGGCAAGTTCAAAAAAGAAAATTATTTGAGTGAGCGTATATGGGTAACAGCTAGAGATGGCAAGAAAGTAGCTGTTTCTATTGTGTACCATAAAAACACCCTGTTAAACGAAAATACACCTTTAATGCAGTATGCTTATGGTTCCTATGGGTACACAATTCCGGATAGTTTTTCTACCACACGCTTAAGTTTATTAGATAGAGGTTTTGTTTTTGCATTGGCGCATATTCGAGGAAGCGAATATTTAGGGCGCGAATGGTATGAAGATGGTAAAATGGGTAACAAGAAAAATACCTTTACAGATTTTATAGATTGCTCTAAATATTTAATTGATAACAACTATACTTCTGCAAAGCACCTTTATGCTATGGGGGGGTCTGCGGGAGGACTATTAATGGGTGCAATTGTAAATATGAACCCTGAATTGTATAATGGTGTAATAGCTGCTGTTCCTTTTGTAGATGTTATTTCAACCATGTTAGATGATAGCATTCCGCTAACAACGGGCGAATATGACGAATGGGGGAATCCTAATGACAAGGAATCTTATGAATATATAAAATCATATTCACCGTATGATCAAGTTACGGCAAAGGCATACCCAAATATGTTAGTAACAACTGGTTTTCATGATTCTCAAGTACAATATTGGGAACCTGCAAAGTGGGTGGCCAAATTACGAGAACTAAAAACGGATAACAATTTACTAATGTTACACACCAACATGGAAGCTGGTCATGGGGGCGCTTCTGGACGTTTTGAGGCTTTGAAAGAAACAGCACAAGACTATACGTTCTTTTTAGCTTTAGAAAATAAATTAGGTGTTGAGAAGATTAAGCTTTAAAATGAATTTTATAATTCAATAAGGATGTGTATTTTTGTGATCGATTACAAAATAGACGTTTTTATGCAGGTAATGAATTAATCTTTTAAATTCAAAAGATTACTTTGCCACTTTTACCTAAGTTAGTTTGGTATAAATCCCTCTAATGACGTTTATTTTATGAAATGTTAGCATGACAAGAAATCAAGGAATTAGTGAAAATATATTGAAATTAGTTGGAGATACACCTTTAGTAAAACTTCACACTATAACTAAAGATTTAAAAGGTTCTTATTTTGCAAAATTAGAATCTTTTAATCCTGGTAATTCTCAAAAAGATAGAATAGCCTTACATATTGTAGAAAATGCAGAAAAAAAAGGTATTTTAACAAAAGGAGCAACCATTGTAGAAACCACTTCTGGTAACACAGGTTATAGTTTAGCCATGATTAGTTTGGTAAAAGGTTACAAATGTATTTTGGCAGTTTCAGACAAATCATCACAAGATAAAATAGATTTATTAATTACAATGGGCGCGGAGGTGCATATTTGTCCAGCAAACGTTCCTGCTGCTGATCCAAGATCATATTACGAAGTAGCAAAAAGAATTGCTAAAGAAACTCCGAATTCCGTTTACATCAATCAGTATTTTAATGAGTTAAATGGTGATGCACATTACAGAACCACAGGCCCAGAAATATGGAAACAGACCCAAGGTAAAATTACACATTTAGTGGTGGCAAGTGGCACAGGAGGTACGATTTCTGGTACAGGGAAATATTTAAAAGAACAAAACCCGGATATCAAAATTTTAGGTGTAGATGCATTTGGTTCTGTTTTAAAAAAGTACCATGAAACAGGTACTTTAGATTTAAACGAGGTTTCTCCTTATAAAATTGAGGGTTTAGGCAAGAATTTAATTCCTACGGCCACAGATTTCGATATTATTGATATTTATGAAAAAGTAACTGATAAAGATGCAGCGTTAACAGCCCGAGAAATTATTAGAGCAGAAGGTATTTTTCCGGGTTATACATGCGGTGCAGTGGTGCAAGCTGCCAAACAATATGCAAAATTAAATATGTTTTCGGACGATAGTTTTGTAGTTCTTATTTTCCCCGATCATGGTTCGCGGTATATGAATAAAATTTACAATGACTCTTGGATGAAAGAACAAGGTTTTATTGAGTAAGATTCTAAATAAAAGACCATAAGTATGTAAATTGTTAAAACTCTTAATTTTTGCTAACTTTGTGATCTTCAAAAAAACTAGATAAAAATGACGACAGATTTATTTGATAGAATAATAAAAGATAAAGGTCCTCTTGGAAAATGGGCAGACCAAGCAGAAGGTTACTATGTGTTTCCAAAGTTAGAAGGTCCTATTTCTAATAGAATGTCCTTTAATGGTAAGAAAGTAGTTACATGGAGTATTAACGACTATTTAGGGTTAGCAAATCATCCAGAAGTATTAAAAGTAGATGGAGAAGCTTCTTTAGAACATGGTCTCGCATATCCTATGGGGGCAAGAATGATGTCTGGTCATACACCTATGCATGAACAATTAGAGCAAGAATGTGCCGAATTTGTTGATAAAGAGAAAGCTTATTTATTAAACTTTGGATATCAAGGTATCATGTCTGCAATAGACGCTTTGGTTACAAAAAATGATATTATTGTTTATGACATGGACACACACGCCTGTATTATAGATGGAGTGCGTTTGCATTCAGGAAAACGTTTTGTATATCGTCATAACGATATGGAAAGTTTTGAGAAAAATATAAAACGTGCTGCTAGAATGGCAGAAAAAACAGGTGGAGGAATTTTAGTAATTTCTGAAGGAGTTTTCGGAATGCGCGGAGAGCAGGGCCGTTTAAAAGAAATTATTGCCTTTAAAGAACAATATAATTTTAGATTATTAGTCGATGATGCGCACGGCTTCGGAACACTAGGAGAAGGAGGAAGAGGAACTGGTTTTGAACAAGGTGTGCAAGATGATATCGATGTTTATTTTGCGACCTTTGCAAAATCAATGGCAGGAATTGGTGCTTTTTTAGCAGGAAACAAAGATGTAATTCAGTTTTTACAATACAATATGCGTTCTCAAACATTTGCGAAATCATTGCCGATGGCTATGGTTAAAGGAGCTTTAAAACGTTTAGATATGTTGCGTACTATGCCAGAATTAAAAGAAAAGCTTTGGGAAAATACCAATGCTTTGCAATCAGGATTGCGTACTGCAGGTTTCGATTTAGGAACTACGCAAACTTGTATAACACCAGTGTTTTTAAAAGGAGATATCCCTGAAGCTATGGCAATGGTGAATGATTTAAGAGAGAATCATGGTATTTTCTGCTCTATTGTGGTATATCCAGTAATTCCTAAAGGATTAATTATTTTAAGATTAATACCTACAACAACGCATACACAAGAAGATATTGATGAAACAATTACCGCTTTTTCAGCAATTAGAGAATTGTTAGAAAACGGAACTTATAAAAAAATAGCAGCTGCAATGGTGTAATTAATGTTGACTATTACAACAACAAAATAACTGAGCTTTTGCTCGGTTATTTTGTTACTGTAATAATTATAGATATCATTCAGAGGGAAATATTACTGAAGAATCTTTATGTTATAACAAACATTGTTAAGGGGATTCTGCACTTCTTAGTTCGTTTACTGAATCAAGTTCAGTATGAGCTGAATGATAATCTGATTTTTCACTTTGTAACTTGCAATGACAACTGAAAACTAAATAATACCAATAGAAGCATCTAACTTTTTACCTGTTTGCCTAAAGATTCTAGTAATTGAGGCTTTTCTTCTATTGTCATTTTTGTAATACCCTAAAAATTTCCCATCTATCCTGCTAAAATATTGAATTTTGCATTTTTTCGCTTTGGATGTGTTTTGTGCAATTTCCTTTTCTTTTTTATAATTAGCAAATAATACTTCTAAATCATTTATCTGAGCTAATATATCTTGTATATATTTTTATGTTATTTGCAATGGTAACAATTTGGCTGGTATTTTTCAATCTGTATTTACAATATTGTAAAAAATGTGAATAACCTCTATCTATTTTATATAGGTGCTAGGCATTGTTCCTTTTAAGTTTAATTCGTGCTTCATTTTTAAAAATAATCTTTACTTTTTTAAGTTCTTGCTTTTTCTTTTAGTCCTTAAAAGATGCTAAAAAAATATTATAGTTTTTTATTTATCTAATTATTAGGCAGGTAATATTTTATGGTGACTGCTTATTTATAGCATTTTTTTACTTAAATAAATTTAGTCTGTACCCTTGTAATTAGCATCTCTTTTACATTTTAATAAGTCCTAAATAATTGCGAAATATGGAAAACAGTGCCATCATTTAAGAATAAAATTATATTTTATGACTTAATAAAATTGTGAGCTGTATATTTCATTATGCCAAATTGATCTATGGATAAATAAATGCAATGGTTTATAAATTGGATAGTTTGATAGAAAATGAGATAAAAATTATTGAGAATAGTTAAGAATTAAGATATTGTAAAATATTTATAGAAATTTTGTAATTTGTGTTTATAAAAAAATAATACAGTGCTAATAGTATTAAGAGTAAAGTGTTTAAACTTTTTTTCATACTTGTTTTTTTTTATAAGTTTTATAATCGTTTTGCATGTGTTTAAGACAATAGTACTCAAAAAATAAACGAACCGCCCTAATATTTTAAAGATTAGCTCAATTACTTTCTATCTAAAAAATCTTGGTATGCGTTTTGTGTAATCGCTTTGCCCAATGAATCTAATTGAGAAGTATTTTTACCTTCGTTTAAAATTGTTTTGTTGCTGACAAAATCATACACAAAAACTCCGTTTTTACTGAGTGTTCCATAACCTTTATTAAACGTGTAATGCGCAAACTGTTCATCAGCATTGTTGAATATATTTTTACTAAAAACAAAATCTTTGTTATTTCCTTTTAACAACTCTAACAAGGTGTAAGAAAAATCTACCTGACTAGCAAACGTTTCTACTTCCTTTATATTTGGATTTACTGCGCCACCCAACCACAACATGGGAATTTTGAATTTTTTAGGAGAAAAAAAAGGACCTTCGTGTTTTGGAGAACTGTGCCCGTGATCTGACATAATTACAATTAATGTATTTTTATACCAATTTTGTTGTTTTGCATAATCCATAAATTCGCCTATAACTTTATCTGTGTAAAAATGGGCGCTCCTAAATTGGTTGTCTTCGTTATCTTGTCCAAATTTATATTCACCTCTTATTTCGTAAGGTTCATGGCTTGTTAAAGTCAGCGCAATTTTAAAAAAAGGTTCATTTTTTTCTTCGGATATATCTTTGGCAAAACGTTCCATAAAAACATCATCATAAGCACCCCATTTGGAATTCCAATCTTTTTTATCAAATTCACTTCCATCAATAATGGTTGTAATTCCAGTATTTCTAATATAGGTATTCATATTCGCGAAGTTCATATCGCCACCGTAATAAAAAGAAGTATTATAGCCTAATTCCCCCATTTCTTTAGGCAGCATTGGTAAGCTTCTTGTTTTGTTCGGCATTCTCATGATTCTTTGAATAGGCGGGGGATAGTAGCCACTTAAAATAGCTGGAATTCCCTTGTCTGTTCGATCTCCGTTTGAGTAAAAATTGGTGAATAGAATTCCTTCTTTAGACAACCTATTTAAATTAGGAGTCACATTTGGTTCGCCACCCAAAGAACCTACAATTTTTGCAGGCAAACTTTCCCAAATAATTAAAATTACATTGGGTTTTGTAGCGTTTAAAATAGTATCTGTATCGGCTTTTAAAAGTTTATTTTTTGTTTTATTAATGATGGTAAGGGCCGTTTCATTATCAAAATATTTGTACGGATTTTTGCCATTAGTTTGATGAGTAAGAGCGTTAGAGAAATTCCAAATAAAATTGATGGCTGCATGATTTGCAAACATTTGATCAGAGAAATATACATCGCTTTGGTTTACAGGAATTGTTTGAAACCCTCCTCTTATCGGTACAATTAAAGCGGCTGTGAGCGTTAAAAAGAATGGTATTTCTAACCAACGACCAAAGGTGATTTTAAAGCTATTTTTTTGATAAATTTTATGTAATAATTTAATGAAAATAAAGGAAATTAAAAGCCAAGAAAATATTCCGGAAAGCAACTGAAAATAAGAAGCCGAAGA
>TARA_B110000238_G_scaffold197124_1_pt1 | contig 12753 bp, 4 predicted proteins | sample TARA_B110000238 | Tara Oceans TARA_B110000238 (sample SAMEA4397569) | marine metagenome | biome: Polar Biome; feature: [SRF] surface water layer (ENVO:00010504); material: water (ENVO:00002006), including particulate matter (ENVO:01000060) such as... | depth 5 m | reverse complement strand
CTCCTCAAAAAAATTATATTGAATCTAAGGTTGATGCATTTGAGGATGATTTGTGGGGAGCAAATTTTAATGATCCTATAATTGGTTATCGTCAACACATTGATGTTATTTCATTCATAGATTATTTTATTGTAAATGAATTTGCACGAAACGTTGATGGTTTTAAAAAGAGCAGAAGGTTCCATAAAGATAAAGATAGTAAAGACTCTTTAATTTATGCTGGGCCAGTTTGGGATTTTGATTGGGCATATAAAGATCATGATGGTAATATGTTAAATGGTAGTGGTTGGAGACATAGTTTTTCTGGTGCTTCTGATGTAAAACCCCCTGGATGGTATACTAGGTTACTACAGGACACAACATTTGCTAATGAATTAGCTTGTCGCTATTTTGATCTAAGGACAACAATCTTAGATACTATAAATATTTTTAGTTATATAGATTCTATTTCTAATGTAGTGAGTATAGCTCAAGATCGTCATTACACACGTTGGCCAATTTTAGGCATTAATGTTGGTACACCAGAAGTTGGAACTCAACCATCAACTTACATTGGTGAAATTATAAAGTTTAAAGGTTGGATATCAGATCGATTAGCTTGGCTTGATAACAATATGCCTGGGCATTGTATTAGTGTTGGAATAGATGAAGCTAAAAACAACGAACCTTATTGGGCTATTTATCCTAACCCATCAAAAGACAAATTAAATATTTATGTAGATGAACCTATTTTAACTATTAGTATTTATGATATGTTCGGAGAATTGATTATTCAACAGAATAAGATATTTAGCCCACTTCAAATATTAAATACGGGAAGCTTATCTGGAGTATATCTCATTGTTATTGAACTGCAAAAAGGTAAAACGATTCAATCAAAATTTATTAGCAAATAATAAACTTATTATTCTTATTTTTTTGTTTAATTTAGTATTTAAAATAATTTAATTATTTTGAAAAGTAATATCTTACACATTAAAAATTAATAAATGAAAAAATATTTACTCTTAATTTCCTTACTTCCTCTCTTTAGTATTGCTCAACAATGTGACTCATTTATTACAGTAATTCCTGCTAATAATGCTAATTCAATTAATTATTGTGTAACAAATACATCTTGTCATGACACTTGTAATGGGACTATATCTATTACAGTTGATGGAATTAATGGTCCATATTCATATACTTGGTCAATAGATGGTAATACTTTTTTAGGTGGTACTATTCAGGATACTCTTTGCCCGGGAGACTACATTATTACAATAACAGATGTAAATGGTGCTTTAGTAGATAATTCCCACATTAATACTGTTGAGGGTCCACCTAACTTTTCAGTTTTTTCTGATTCATTAAATAATCCTTCATGTTTTAATGATAATGATGGATCTATTTATTTAACTATAAATGGAGCAACTCCATTTGATCCTGATGGTATAGCTGAATCAGGAGATGAATACTATACTTATCTATGGGAAGAAGGAACAGCTACAGAGGATAGATCATTTTTAGATAGTGGAATCTATATATTGTCTATGACTGATGCAAATGGATGTAATAGAATTGATTCTTTTGAGTTATTTAATCCACTAGAAGTGACTTCTGAAACTATTACTGATACATTGAGTTGTATTGGTCTTTGTGATGGTAATGGGATTGTAACACCTAATGATGGGATAGCTCCTTACACATTTGAATGGAGTGATGGTCAAATAGATTCAATAGCAATAAATCTCTGTTATGGAACTAATACTGTTACTATAACTGATGCAAATGGTTGTGTTGCCACAAATACTATTGATATTGCTAATCCTGATACTCTTCAACTAAGTAATATTACTATTGATAGTACTTGTTATCAAATTTGTGATGGACAATTGTCAGTTACGATACAAGGTGGTAGTTCTCCTTATGGTACTGAATGGAGCTTTTTAGGCAGTATATTTAATACTTCTGATACTATTACAAATAATGATTTGTGTACAGGTGATTATCAATTAATTTTTAATGATGCTAATAATTGTTCTGACACTATTATAATTCCTTTATTTGAGAGGGATTCTTTTATTGTACAGGATTGGATAATTGATGATAGTTGCTATAATAGCTGTACAGGTCAGATTACAGTTCAATTACTAAATCAAGAATCTCCTTCTTTTATTTATGATTGGAGTAATGGAGGTAACGATACTATTATTTCTAATCTTTGTTCTGATACATTTTCGTTAATCATAATTGATGATAGATTATGTAGAGATACTTTTGAGTTTTTTGTTGGTCAAGGCGATTCGATGTATTTTGATAGTTTAGCTGTTACTAATAATAGTTGTTATGGTTATGAAGATGGTGCTATTTCATTAATTAATTTTAGTGGAGGTACTCAGCCTCTAGCTTATTTATGGTCAAACGGCCAAACAACTTCTGGAATTAATTCATTACCTACAGGCTCTTATATTGTTACCATTTCTGATGCAAATGGCTGTATAATGGACTCTTCAAATATTCAAGTAACTCAACCTGACTCACTTTTTATAACTGCTAGCTCAGAACACGTAAGTTGTTTTGGTGGTTCAAATGGGTTGATTGATATTGATATTTTTGGGGGAATAGAACCTTACTTTATTTCATGGGATAATCAGATTCTAGATTCAACATTAATTGATACCGTAATAGCAGGAGAATATTTATACACTTTAGTAGATTCAAATGGATGTATACTTTCTGATACTATTATTATTGAAGAGCCTGACTCCCTAATGATTCAAGTTAGTGTTTTAAACGTACTTTGTAAAGGAGATTCTACAGGTGAGATTAATTTAACAATTACTGGAGGAACAATTCCATATGAATATTCTATTGATGGGGGAGTAACTTTTCAGTCTCAAAACTATTTTGGTAATTTAATAGCAAATAGTTATTCAATAATTGTAAAAGATGCCAATGATTGCATTTTAATTTCTCCAACTTATAATATTACTGAACCTTTAACTACATTGAGTGCTGGTTTAACAACTGAAAATTTATTGTGTTTTTCAGATACAGGAAGTGTTATTCTAACTGTTGGAGGAGGTACGTTTAATTATTCATTTATTTGGAGTAATGGTGCTCTTACTCAAAACCTGTATGGAGTTGGTTCTGGAAACTATTCGGTTGATATATCTGATGGGAATGATTGTATGCTTACTAAAAACACAATAATTACTGAACCAAGTGAAATTATATCATCACCATTACCAATTATTACAGATTTAAAGTGTTACCAAGATGAAACAGGAAGTATTGATATATCAATAATTGGTGGTACTCCAGGATATACTTATGCTTGGGATAATGGAGATACTACATCTGATATAAATAATTTATCTATTGGAACTTATGAGATTACCGTTACTGACGATAATGATTGTCCTTATGTTGCATCTTTCATAGTTGAAGAGCCAGATTTATTAGCAGTTTCTTATAATCAAACACATGTCGATTGCTATGGTAATAGTACAGGAGAGATAGATGTTAATGTAAGTGGTGGAACAGCAACTTATACTTATGGCTGGTCAAATTTGTCTAACGATGAAGATTTATTGAGTATTCCTTCCGGTAATTATAATTTGTCTGTAACAGATTTGAATAATTGTTCTACTTTAATTTCAGTCATTATAAATGAACCATCTGACATAACGTATACAATGCTTTTAACTGATTTAATTTGTAATAACGTAGATGAAGGTGAGATTTCTATTACTGCTTCAGGAGGGACTCCTGGATATAGCTATTCTATAGACGGTGGAGCGTCATATCAAATTGGAAATGATTTTATGAGTCTTCAGGCTGATAATTATTCTGTATGGATAAAAGATGAAAATGAATGTACAAAAAATCAAATGGCGGTTATAAATCAGCCAATTGGTTTTTCTACAACAGTTGATATTAATAATATTGTAGGTTGTAATGGTGATGCAACAGGAAGTATTATACTTTCCACTAGTGGTAACACTCCACCTTATTCTTATAATTGGATTGGTAATAATCAATCTTCTTCATCTATATATGATTTACTTTCAGATGATTATGAAGTAGTTGTAAGTGATGCTAATAATTGTGAGATGACTTATTCTTATTTAATAACTGAGCCTGAAAATATTTTTATAGACTATGATATTCAACTTACTAGTTGTGAAGAAAAAAATGATGGATCCATCACAACCATGCTTATAGGAGGAACACCTCCTTATTATTATTTATGGGGTACAGGAGAAACTACTTCTGATATATCTAATTTATCTAAAGGTCAGTATTCCTTAGTTGTTTTAGATTCTAAAGGATGTACAACACCAATAGAATATTTTGACGTCAGCTTTGATGGTTTTAATAACTGTGTTGAAATCCCATCTGGATTTACACCTAATAATGATAATATTCATGATGAGTGGATAATATATGGCTTGAATGATTTTCCTGATGTAGTTGTTTCAATTTATAATAGATGGGGACAAGAGATATATAGTTCACAAGGCTATTATAATCCTTGGGATGGAAAGTATAATGGCGTTGATTTACCAACAGCAGCATATTATTATGTAATAGAATTGAATGAATCAGATAAAGTGTTTAACGGAACAGTAACAATTAAAAGATAATGAGAAATATAATTTTAATACTATTAGTTAGCTTTTCATCAACTCTAGTTTACGGGCAACAATTACCACACTATTCATTATACATGTTAAATGAAGTGATTGTTAATCCTTCAGCTTTAAGTAAGGAAAAAGATAATAAATTAACTTTAATGCTAAGAGATCAGTGGAGTAGCTTTGAAGGAGCACCGACTACTCAGTCAATATCGTATAATCACTTAAATCATAATAAGTATAAGAAAGGGATTAGTATTTTAAATGATAGAACTGGACCTATTTCTATTATCAATGCAACATTGTCTGGTGCTTATTTAGTTTCAGCTCAAGGAAGAAATAAACTTTCAATTGGTGCTTCAGCTACTGTGATGCAATATAAAATTGATAATTCTCAAATTACTCTGGAGGATGATGGTGTATTTGATCCTACTTCATATGGAGGTGTAGATAAAGCAAATGGTACTAGTATTGTAGTTGGAGCTTATTATTATAACTCTGATTATTTTATTGGCTTAGCAGTACCAAATATTATTGGTAGTTCTTTAAATATTAGTGATAATAAAAATAGTAATAATGCTGAAAATCATTATTATCTAAATGGAGGGGTTAATGTAAATTTAGCAAATAATAATAAAATAATCCCTTCTTTTATGATTAAGAAAGTTGGAGCACTACCAATACAGATTGATGTTAATATAAGAGGAGTGTATAATGATTTTCTATGGGCAGGTTTCTCATATAGAACTGCAGATGCTGTAGTCGTACTTTTTGGTTTAGATTATAATCAATCAAGTTTCGGTTATAGTTATGATATTACTAATTCTAGTATAAGAATTCCATCTGCTGGATCTCATGGATTACTATATTCCTATAGATTTAAAACTAGGCAAAGAGATAGAGATAATGATGGAATATTAGATGAATCAGATGATTGCCCTAAAATACCAGGAATACTTGCTTTAAATGGGTGTCCAGATAGAGATATGGATGGGATAAAAGATAGTGAAGATATTTGCCCAGATGATTTTGGTTTAAAAATTAATAACGGTTGTCCTGACATGGATGGTGATGGAATTATAGATAAAAATGATGAGTGTCCCGAAGTTCCTGGTTTAAAGAAATTTAAAGGTTGCCCTGATACAGATGGAGATGGATTACAAGACAAGTTTGATGACTGTATTAATGAATGGGGTCCTATAACAAATAAAGGATGTCCTGAATTTCCTGGTCAAGGCACGGATACAGTATTTATTACTAGAGTTGACACTGTCTATGTAACTATAGAAGATAATAATTCTTTAATGAAAGCATTTGAGGATGTCAAGTTTAATTTTAATGAATCTACATTAATTCCTAATTCAAAAGTTGTTCTAGATCGAGTAGTTATATATTTAAATAAGAAATTAGCTTTGAGAATTCGTCTTACTGGGCATACTGATGATGTTGATACTCAAGAATTCAATATGAATTTATCTAAGGGAAGAGTACAAGCTGTAAGATCATACTTAGCTGATAATGGAATATCTAAATCAAGAATTGAGATAAATTGGAAGGGGGAAAAAGAACCTCTTGTAGATGGAAAAACAAGTGAAGCTAGAGCTAAAAATAGGAGAGTAGAATTAATAATACTAAATAATGAGAATTAATATTAGTTTTCTTCTTGTACTTGTACTAATTCTATTTTCTGCATGTAACACATCTAAGGCATTATTGGTTAATGAGATAGAACAATTAAGAAAAGAGAATATTTCTCTAGTTAAAGAAAATGATAACTTAAATAATAAACTAATATTACTTGTTGATGCATTTGATGAATTAAGCAATGAAAATGCACAACCAATTAATATTAATCCTACTATAGATTTAGAGGTAATGTCAACTACTTCTCAGTTAAGTGAATTAGAAAGTTATTTAAAACCTGATTCTCAATTAAGTGAACTAGAGAATTATTTAAAATCTGACGCAGTCTTAAATTCTAAATTCCGAACTTTTAAAAATGGGGGAATTGAGAAAAATTTAAATGTTTCATATTCTATTATGCAAAGAGTAATTGCAACAGCAAAAACATATTTGGGTACAAGCTATTTATTTGGAGGTACAAATAAGAGTGGAATTGATTGCTCTGGATTATTATATGTTTCTTTTAAAGCAAATGGTATTACAAATATACCTAGAGTAGCACAAGAATTTTCTAGATTCGGATCAATAATAATTAATACTAATGATATTAAGGCTGGTGATTTAGTTTTTTTTACAAATACTTATAAAACATCTAAGCTAGTTACGCATGCAGGTCTATGTATTGGTAACGGTGAATTTATTCATGCTTCATCAAGTAAAGGGGTTATGGTAAGCAGAGTTAATGACCCATATTACTGGCGTAAGAAGTTCTTGTTTGCGACAAGAATTATAAATTAGATTATCTCCTGAAATTCTTTCTTTTACTCTGTTTACTTAATAGACCATTCTTTTTTAAATCTTTAAATAGAGAATTATTTTGCATTGTACCGTACTCAATACATTCTTTTGCTCCTTTGCCTCCCCACAAGTGAATTGTAAAACCTATCTCATGAGTAAGTCCTGTATTACCAATGTAAAGATAATCATCACTATTTATTGCTCTTTCATACTCATAATAGATGTATGTGATCTGATATCCATGATTAACACCAAATAAATTAAGTCTAATAAAAGGTACATATGTTTGAAAGTGTAAGTTATTATTAGGTAGATTTGTAGAAAATCTAAATAGTTGACCTAGTTCAATTGGACTACTTCTACCAATGTCAATTGACTGTCCAATTTCATATTTTCTAGATCCCCAGCCGTTTGTTTTATAATGCTCAGATTTATAAAATACTTTCCAATGAGGAATCATTTTTTGATTCCAGATAGGGACTGTTCCTTTATGTTCAATATGAAAAGTATGTTTTGTTGAGAGTGAAGAAGATAATTGAAAATTTTCATTAAGAGTTTGAAATGAATAACCTAAGATTGTCTTATTTTGTTTTGTGGATGAATTATTACCTAACATACTAAAAACTATTCCAGTACTAAATCTTGGAAAGACTTTATTATTATTACTACTGTAAGGTAAATTTGTTGCTAGGGGGTAGGTTCCTCCATATGCATCAATCATATTAGAGAAGATAAGATTATCAGTATTTAAACCAAAACTTGTGCCACCTAATGAAAGACCAAATTGAAGATATTTCTGTTGAAAAAATATTGATTTCTTTAATAGTTTGATGTTGTCTAGCTTTAATAAAAAAGATATATAAGCTGAATAATCTGCTCTTCTAATAAATACGGATCCTTCAAGGTTATCATCTAGTAAATTATCTTCACCTAAATATGAAATACCAAAATTAAAGGCTTTTATACCACCACTTCTGCTATTATCACCATAAATTCCAAAGCTTGTTTCAACTAATGTGGTTGTAAATGGAGAACTTCCACCAATTGCAGCTTGATTTCCACTACCATTTATTCCTTTCCATTGCTCTCTTCTTAATGTCAGAAATTTTGGATGTCCACTTGATCCACAAAATGCAGGGTTCATATACATAGAGTATGCATCAATTTGGGAAAAAGACGGGTCTTGACCATACAAAGTGCCAGATATTAAAGTTATTAATATTAATAAATTCTTCGTCATTATCTTATAAGATATACTGTTCCACTTTTCTTATTTCCACTACCTATTCCATTCCATGGACCATTTATGAATATAGCTGCTATTTTCCAAACATAAGTTCCTTGAGAAAGTATAACTCCATTTGAAGTTCCATCCCATCCAATTTTTGGAGATCCATCTTCTATATTAATCTCATCGTTTTCCCACAGTAGATTCCCAAATTTGTCAAAGATTTGCAGATTATATTCTACAAGTGATTTTCCTTTTGGTAAAAATAAACTAGAACCATAATCTCCAGACTCTGGATATAGTGCATTTGGCACAAACAATTCTCCCCAAGCTTGAATTCTTATATTTTTACATATAGTATCTTTACAAGTCTTTGTAATTCCTGAATATATATTTATTTCATTGCTTACTATTAAACAGATTTCTGTATAATCATTTTCACCATATAAGAAATAGTTAAACTGGTAATATAACGAATCAGCAGATGGGAAATAGTTTTTATCATTATCTCCTTCAGAATTTAATATGCTAACCAAATCATATGGACCATCTGCTATTACCCAGTTATAATCATAATACTCAGGATTTGCATAACCACCTGTTGTTGTTGTTGTTGAAGTTGCATTAAGTAGATATGTGCCGTAATTAGGAACATCTTCTATTATTGGAGTAACAAAATTAGCTATAGGTGTAGGTAAAACAGTAATTTTTCCAAAAGCAGTATCTAAGCATCCAAAATTTGTTTCAACAATTAATTCAATTATATATGAAGTAGCAGAATCATATAGTGATTCGAAGATTGCAGATGTATTTTGATTAATATCAATATTATTTGATCTATCTGAATCTAAATTCCATTGCCATTTATTTATTTCTGTTGAAAAAGAAGTATGTAAGTCGAATAGATCTTTATTTTCTATTCTAGATGAGTCAGTAAAAGATATTTCTTTTGAACCTTCATAGCAAAAAACAGAATCATTTGGTTCAAATATTGCAGTAGGGTATGGGTAAACTTCAACTCTAATTGCAGAGTCTATTGAACATTCATCATTTTTTAAATATATGTTTAAATCAAATATACCGGAATGTGGTGAAATATCATTAAATGTTTGATTATTATATGGAGAATTACTAAAACTATTTGTGTGGATAGGGTCATTTAATGAAATACTAATAGAATCATAATCTATAGGTATGCTGTTAAAGTTAAATCTTACAGTATCACCACATTGCCCATTTGGATATGTAACTAAAGGACCAAAAATTTCAGGTAGTTTATTGTATTCAATGATATTAGTATATTCATTTGAGCATCCCCAGTCGGTAAATGCTTGTAATGTAACATAATGATTTGAATCTGTGGATAAGTTGAAAGAAGGCGTATATGTTGTTGAATCAAACATACTGATTGAATCACCATTGAAATACCATACATGATAGTCTAGCTCATCATCTATACAAGGATCTATTATAAATTGTGTAAATTCTTCAAGAACGAGGTATTCTCCTTGGCAAATGGAAGGTGTAGCAAAGAAATTATCTACATATGGTATTGGGTGAATTTTAACAATATCTGTATGATTCCTTGAACATCCTAAAGAGTCAGTTACAGTAAGTATAACTTCCATACAAGCACCTGTAAAAGGATCTACGCTATCAAAGTAATGACATAAAGAGGAATCGGACCCATATCCATCACCAAAATCCCAAACATATGAGAATAAAGGATTACCATTATTAGACTGTGTAGACAAACTATTAAAGCATACTAATGTATCTGCACATCCACTACCCGGTATATCTAACCATTCAAAATTAACGTTAGGTAAATTGTCAATTTCAATCGTTACAAGTGTATCATCTAAACATCCATGCTCATCCATTACATTTAATTGTATATTCCAATTTCCAAAAGAAGGAAATATGACAATTGGATCTGGTGAATTTGAAATTGATGGATTTGCTGTTGAGAAAATCCAGTTTTGAGTTTGTATTGTGCCATTAGTAAAACTATTTTCAAAGAATTGAATTGGAGTATTTTGACAATAATTTGTATCTACTGTAATGAATGATGCATTTGGTAAATCTCTAACATAAGCGAAGTGAACAATTGTATCGCTACATCCAAAAGGATCAGATACAATTAGCCTAGTAGAATCCTGAACACCAATAGAATTAAAGAGAAAGTTTGAATAATTAATATTAGGATTAGAGCCATTTGGAAAATAAGCTCCATTTCCGTAATTGTACCAGCTATAATTAATAATATCAAAAGTCCCATAATCAGAATCATCTTCAAAATAACTTTCTACTCCAATACATGCAGTATCTATTTTAAATTGAGCTGTAGGAGGACAGGAAATACTAATACTCTTAGTAATGATATTAGAGCAACCTAGATTGTCTTCAACTCTTAAACTAACATTGTGAATATTCAAGCCACAAGAATCAAAAATTTGTGATACATCTATTAATGTAGCATCAATTAAGGAATCATTGCCAAAATACCAATCTCTTGTAAAAAGTAAGTTTGATCCAGGCTCTCCAGCAAAAGAAGAATCTGTAAGAATTGTTTCTGTTTGCCAGCATACGGTATCAGCTGTAAAATTTACAATTGGTAATGCGTTTACATGTATTGTGTCTGTATATATATCCATGCAAGATGTACTGTCAGTATAATTTGTGTCAGATACTATTAGTGTAACTAAATAATCACCTGCAGAATTATATGTGTAGTTAGGGTTTTGAAGGTTAGATAAACCTAAGTTATCGCCAAAGTCCCAACTCCAGCTATTTGCATTAGGAGAGCTTAAAGGATAAGCACTCTCAAAGCTTGTTATATTACCAAGACATTCAATTGTTGCACTAAAATAAGATGTTATCGAATTATTTATTGTTACTGTATTAGTTACAGTATCTCGACAACCATAATTATCTATTACTGTCAAATCAACAAACCAATTTCCATTTACTAAGAATTCTGTAGAGACATTTATTCCACTATTATTACTTGGGTTTGCATTTGTAGAAAAATCCCATAGGTATTGAATGATTATACCAGAGCCATTTAATGATAAATCAGCATTAAAATAAGTTAGTCCATTACCCAAACATGATGAATCAGGAATAATAGTATAATTAGCTAGTGGAGGTTCATGTACTAATATTGAATCAGTGTATGATTTAGAACACCCTCTATTACTTTCTACAATAATTGTTATTGTCCAACTTCCAATAGTATCAACAAGAAAATCTAAGTCTATACCAGGATTTCCAATAATAGCTGTTGTATCACCACCTGGAGATATGACCTCCCAGAAGACATTAGTTATGAATTGCCCTGATATTCCAACCACAGGTAATATCTCTGAGTCATATTCAAAAGTTGCAATTTCTCCTAGGCATACATCGTCTCCAATAGGATTAATAAAATGTGCTGTAGGTTCAGGGTAGATAATGATAGTATCTAATATTACATCATCATAGTCAAAATTACATGGTAGCACTGGGCCAGTAACCATTTGATATAAAGCAAAATATACTCCAGGCGTATCATACTGATGGCAAATCTGATATCCTGTTCCACTAGTTGATTGATTGTAAGTAGTATCTGGACAATCAGTACCGTTACAATTTTGTATTAAATTATTTTGATAATTATTTGGATCTATATCCCACCACCAATGAATTTGAGTTTGGTTTGGTGCAGTGAATGATGAATTGTCAGAAAATATAATACATTCATTAACGCATGCATTAGTAATATCTAATTGAACAGAAGCTAGATTATTAGAATTAATAACTTCAATAGTGTCACATGTTGTTATTGAATCACAATTGTTATACGCTGTAACACAAACATCGTATGAGCCAATTTGTAAGTACTGATGATTTGCATTATTAAAACATACTAAACTCGAAGATGGGAGTAGATTACCACAATCTGCTGGCCCAGAGTACCAATCTGCAGTACCATCTCCCCAATTTATTTTTATAGAATCATTATAATTATTATTTGCTGTAAATGGTGATGGAGGTGGTGTATTTCCGTAGCTTACTGTAATAGATGATCCTAGGCAAATGATATCTGTTGGGTTACTACCCAAATAAAAGTCAAATGATGGGTCTGGAAGAGGCTCAATAACTAATCTATGTGTATCATTTGGTGTGCTACAAGCGTTTTCTACTGATAATATAAGATCATATTGTTCGTAACCATCTGATTGACTTCCAGCTGGTAGATTTGGAATTATTGGAGCACTGTAGGATGTAAGTGTTGTAGGTCCGAATACTGTTGTAAATGTATTAGCATTTATTATTTCCCAGGTATATGAGCTGATATTTACTCCTGAACTTTGATTCAGCCATATAGGATTTTGATTATGGTTTACACATAATGTATCTGTATTAAGGCTTGACCATAAATCAAAATTAGCTGTTGGATCTCCAATAATAACAATTTGCGCAGAATTGGATATTGCA
>TARA_B110000238_G_scaffold29165_1_pt1 | contig 12797 bp, 9 predicted proteins | sample TARA_B110000238 | Tara Oceans TARA_B110000238 (sample SAMEA4397569) | marine metagenome | biome: Polar Biome; feature: [SRF] surface water layer (ENVO:00010504); material: water (ENVO:00002006), including particulate matter (ENVO:01000060) such as... | depth 5 m | reverse complement strand
ATAGTTTGTAATGTTTTCTTTCTTCCCGCTGTGCCTCCCATCGACTGAAAAGCGGATGTAAAACCATGTGCTAAGTGCAATCCTAGAAATGTAAAAGAAACCACATAAGCAATTACTCTTGCAGGATATGCAAATTTGTGAACTAACTCTTCATGATAACGGAAACCTTCTACACCTTCCATCGTTCCAGACCAATCTCCCTGAATAAATTTGGTGTTAATTTCTGGGAACCAAAAATCTACAAAATGTAAACCTATAAAAGCTAGAATTGTTATGCCACTCCAAATCATATTTCTACTCATCCAAGATGAGTTTGCAGCACCGTTGTTCTTTACATAGGCTACTTTTCTAGCTCTAGAATTTCTTAATTCTAGTACAAATCCCATTACAAAGTGAAAAACAACCGCAAAAATTAAAACAGGTTGTAATGCAAATTGTACCACCGGGTTTGTGCCCATAAAATGAGAAACCTCATTAAAGAGTTCTGGACTTAAAACGGATAAAATATTTATTGATAAATGTTGTAATAGGAAGAACATTAAAAAAAATGCTGAAAGTGCCATTGCCACTTTTCTCCCAATTGAAGATTTGAAAAATCCGCTCATTATTTGATAGATTATGTTTTGTGCACAAAAATACAGCTAAAGGAAATGCATTACAAGAAATTTACAACGTTTTCGTTTATATTTAGAATAATTTTAAATAACTCTTAATCAATTTGATCAGAAGCTACCAGGCACTTATTATTTTTCCATTTTCCTTGTAATTCTTCTTGCCTAATAATTTTTCCATCACAAGTTAAAAAACTTCCATCTTTATTTTTTTTTATAACTTTAAACTTACCTCCTTTTATGGCGTTCACAACCCTAAAAATTATGCCATTTTTAGAAACTTTACTGCGTTTAGAAATTAGTTTCAATCCTTTATCATTATTACATAAATCCATTGTTGATGAAATTTCATCTGGCACAACACCATCTTCTAAATTGTTTTTTTTAAACGTTAAATAGTTTTCCTTTTCGTGCGCTATCCCTAAAGAGCGAGCTGCTCTTTCTCCTATTTTTTGATGCAAACGCGCCATCCAAAAAGCATGCCTAAAAGCATCTACTTGCCCACCAGCTGTATCACCGTCTAACAAACTTGTTTTACTAATTGAATCTGCTACTTTATTGGTTTCTAAAGAGATTTCTAAAGCCTTTTTCGCCTTAAAAGGATGAAATACTACCCAAGTTTTTATAGGGTAAGAGGATTTTAAAAAAATCTTAAAATTTGATTGTGCGTTTATGTGCACTGACATGAAAAAAATTAGGAGCACTGCTATTTTTTTCATTTATTTAATTTCAAATTCTGATTCCGCTTCACCAACTTTAACAACATATTTTCCTTTTGGTAAATAATACACACCGTTTTTGGCTTCGGCAGGTGCTGAACTTGTTTCAGTATCTTTTTTATTCGATTTCTCAAACGTTGTTTTTCCTTTTTTAGAAAACGAAACATCAAATAACATTTCGTTGTAGCCTTTATCTGCTTCTAATGAAATTGAATTTACAATTATGTCTTGATTATAAATATCAAAAGTTACTTTCTTATCTGCATTTGAATAAAAAGGAATTTTAATTTCTGGAGTATTCGCTTCTCTCCATTGACTCCATGAACGCCCCCAATTACTGCTTTTTTTAATACTATTAATGGCAAAAACATGAGAAGATTTTTCTAAAATTATGGCATCCATTTTCTGCAATGGAGCAATATCTGCTTTATATAAACTTCTACCATGCGTAGCTACAATTAAATGTTTTGCTGTTGGTTGAATGACTAAATCATGTACGGCTACATTTGGGAAATTCTTACTAAAAACATTCCAAGAAGTTCCTTTATTTAAAGAAATATACAAACCATTATCTGTCCCTAGATATAAAATATGTTCGTTTACAGGATCTTCTTTTATCACGTTTACAGCAGCTGTTGGAATAGATTCACCAATATTTTTCCAAGTTTGTCCGGAATCATCGGACAGATAAACATACGGCGTAAAATCATCAAATCTGTAACCGTTTAAAGCTACATACACTCTTTCTTTTTTGTGTGACGAAGCGATGACTCTAGAGACCCATAAATCTTTTGGAAAAGAATTAGAAATCTTTGACCAAGAGCCTCCTCCATTTTTAGAAACATGCACAAATCCATCATCTGAACCAACATATAAAAGACCAAATTGAAACGGACTTTCTGATATTGATGTCAAGGTTCCATAAGCGACATTTCCTTTTTTTCCTCCTGTTGTTAAATCATCAGAAATCGTTGCCCAATCATCACCTTTGTTTAATGAACGATGTAATTTATTACCTCCTAAATATAAAATATCTTGATTGTGTTTTGACAATAATATGGGGGTTTGCCAGTTAAATCGGTACGGATTTTCGCCCAAAGTATGTTTTGGCTGAATGTATGTATTCTTGCCTGTTTCTCTATTTACTCTGTAATAATTTCCGAATTGTGAACCTGTATATACAATATTCGGATTTCTATCGTCTACCTGAACTTGCATTCCGTCTCCACCCATAATAGATTCATAAGGATTTTGACCAGATTGTTGCCAGCGTTTGTTGGTACTTGCATTATTATCAGCAACCCAAACCCCATTATCTTGTAAACCTCCGTATACTTTGTAGTTTTTTTGATTGTCGGCATACACCGAATAAAACTGTCCAACGGCGGGATCATTTAATTTTGTCCAGTTTTCTCCATCATCATAAGACATATTTAAGCCACCGTCATTTCCGTTTAAAATATGACCCGATTTCTTCGGATTTACCCACAATGCTTGATGATCTGAATGCACATTTTCTTTACCAATTGATGTAAATGTTCTTCCCCCATCTTTCGATTTTATAATCGGAACCCCTAAAACGTAAATACCGTTTTCGTCTTGTAAATCAACTCTAATTTCACCAAAGTAATATCCATAAGAACTATAAACACCATCTAAAAAATTATTGTGCGTTTTTTTCCAAGACTTGCCTCCATTCGTCGTTTTAAAAACTTCTGCACCAATTACTTGCGTATCAAATACCATAGCATTTACGTCTTCTAAATATGTAGCCAAATCAATTGGATTTAAAGAACCAACTCTAATCATCTGTTTTACATTTTCTGCATTGTACTCTACTTGAAATCTATTGTTTTTTAAAAACGTATTTATTTTTTTATCTGATAATTTTAAAAAATCATCGGAAAACATTACTTTTAAATCTTCTTTTGTGAGCTCATCAGAAGGTTTTTTATCTGTATCTTTTGGTCTTCTAAATTGGCTATCGTGCAAAGCATACACCGTATTTTCGTTAAAAACTGCTAAACCAATTCTACCGACTCCGTTTCCGATAGGAAAACCACTTTTATCCCCAATTTTTGTCCAAGAAGTTCCTGCATCTGTACTTTTATAAAGGGCAGAATTTTTTCCATCACCATCAAAATTCCAGGCTTTACGATTTCGTTCCCAAGACGCCGCATACATAATATTAAAGTTTTCTGGAGCAACCGCAACCTCTATAATCCCTGTATTTTCATCAATAAATAATGATTTTGTCCATGTTTTTCCTCCATCCGAAGTTTTAAAAATACCTCTTTCTTCATTGGCTGAATATAAATGGCCAATCACACCAACAATTACCTCATCTGCATTCTTTGGATTGATAAGAATTCTACTGATATGATGGGAATCTAACAAGCCAAAATTTTGCCAAGTTTTACCTTTATCCGAAGATTTTAAAAGACCAATTCCGGCATATGAAGAACGGGACGAATTTTTTTCTCCAGTACCAACCCAAATCGTTTCAGAGCTCCAATCTACAGCAATATCTCCAATATTTTGAGTTGGTGCATTGTCTAAAACCGGTGTAAAAGTTGTTCCGTTATTATTTGTGTACCACAAACCACCAGAAGCATAACCGACATAAAATTCTATTATATTATTAGGATTCACAGCTACATCAACCACACGCCCACTCATAATTGCGGGTCCAATATTTGTAAAATTGATGTTTTTTACTAATGAATTTTTAGTTAATTTTTCCTTTTGTTCAATCGCACTTTTTATGGCTGATGAACTTGTTGGTTTTTGTTGAGAAAATATCGTTTGAGAAATCATCAAAAATAGAAGGATAAGCGTTTTTTTCATTTTTAATTTTTTTTTCTCTAAATAGTTCTGTTTTATTACCTTATTCTTATAAAAAATTAATTGTCAACAGTTAAGAGAATAGTGATTAATTATAATTTTTACTAAATTAGCACAAATTAATTAATTAATATTTACAAATTATGGGGATTTTATACACACTTATTATTGGAGCAATCTGCGGATACATCGCAGATGTTTTAATGAGGGATAATAGATTTGGATTATTTTTTAATATCATTATTGGTATTGCAGGAAGTTTTGTTGGAAAATGGGCTTTTGGAGAGTTAGGAATTAACTTTAGCCTTGGTCAACCCATTCTAGATGATATTATTATTGGCGCTGCTGGAGCTATCCTCATTTTATTTGTTGTTGGAATATTCAGAGGAAGAGGAAAAAGTCGAAGAAGATAATTTTAAGATGATACAAAATAAAATATTTATACATTATTAATAGACTACAAACAAGAAATGCTTGTACATTTACAGCTTATTTAGAAACAACAAATACTAATTGTTTCTTTAAAAAACAATTATGTCATTCAAATCATTAGGATTATCTGATGCTTTAGTCAAAGCAGTAGCAGAAAAAGGGTACACAGTGCCGTCACCAATTCAACAAAAAGCAATTCCACATATTTTAGAAGGAAGAGATATTTTAGCCTCTGCACAAACAGGAACCGGAAAAACAGCAGGGTTTACTTTGCCTATTTTACAATATTTATCTGAAACAAAGCATCCAAAATATAGACCTTTACGGGTATTAGTTTTAACACCAACGAGAGAACTTGCAGCGCAAGTGCATGAAAACGTTAGAGAATATAGCAAGTATGTAAATATTAAATCTACCGTAGTTTTTGGAGGTGTAAAAGCAGCGGCACAAATAAAAACATTAAAACAAGGTGTAGATATTTTAGTAGCAACGCCAGGTAGATTGTTGGATTTACACGATCAAAAAGCAGTTTCTTTTAAAAGAATTGATGTATTAATTTTAGATGAAGCGGATAGAATGCTTGATATGGGTTTTGCAAGAGACTTGAATAAGCTCATCAGTTTTATGCCTTCAAAGCGTCAAAATTTAATGTTCTCTGCAACTTTTTCTAACGATATTAAAAAGTTGGCAGAAGGAATTTTAAGAGATCCCGTTTCTGTAGAAACGGCTCCACAAAATGCAACTGCACAAAAAGTATCTCATAAAGTGTATCAAGTTGATAAAGGTCAAAAAACGCCTTTGATGATTAAGTTGATAAAAGACAACGATTGGAGTCAAGTTTTGGTATTTACAAGAACCAAACACGGCGCTAATAAATTGACAGAAAAGTTGATAAAAGCAGGAATTTCTGCAGCCGCAATTCATGGAAACAAAAGCCAAGGAGCAAGGACAAAAGCGTTAAAGAATTTTAAAGATAATTCTATTAAAATTTTAGTAGCGACAGATATTGCTGCGCGTGGTTTAGACATTCCGTTATTGCCTCATGTAATTAATTTCGAGTTACCCAATGTACCCGAAGATTATGTGCATAGAATTGGTAGAACAGGAAGAGCTGGTGCGGAAGGAGAAGCAATTTCGTTTGTTTGTAGTGAAGAAACTGAATATCAGAAAGAAATAGAAAAAATTTTAAATGAAAAATTAAAAACGTCTGTTTTAGACGGTTTTGAACCTACCGATACTGCCCCACCAAAAAGAGCAGCATCTCAAAGTAAAGGTTCTTTTGGAAAAAAGAAAGGCAACACTAACACTCAAGCTGATAAACCCAAAAGAAAACCTCATTTTAAAGGAAATACAACAGCAGGTTCTACTTCTGGAAGAGGAAGAACTGGCGCTCCTAAAAAGAAGCGTTATTAGCTGCTTTTATACCTCAAATAAAACCTACAAGATTCTTGTGCTGAATTTAATTCAGTCTCTAATTTTGTGGTTTTTTTTTATCTAAATTTAACAAGTACAAGGTTAACTAACGAAATAAGTTTCATACGAGAACCATCATTGAAAACTTGCTACAAACCCTAGCTAATTTCAAGTTGCTGTTTATTATTGTTACCTTTGGCTACTAAATTTAAATACGCATGAAATACCAAGCTATAGAATCACAACTTTTTATTAAAAACCGTAAAAACTTTACCGCCGCAATGCAACCCAAAAGTATTGCTATTTTTAATTCTAACGATGTGTACCCCATAAGTGCAGATAGTACAATGCCCTTCGAGCAACATAGAGATCTTTTTTATTTAAGTGGCGTAGATCAAGAAGAAAGTGTGTTACTATTATTTCCAGATTGCCCTAATGAAGATTTACGAGAAATATTGTTTGTTACTGAAACAAATGCTCACATTGCTGTTTGGGAAGGTGAAAAACTAACCAAAGAAGCGGCGTTTAAAACCAGCGGAATCAAAACAATATATTGGTTGCAAGATTTAGAAAAAATCTTGTTTGAAATGACAACATATGCAAATACTTTTTACATCAATACTAACGAACATTACAGAGCAAGTTTAGAAACTGAAACTCGTGAGGACCGTTTTACGAAATGGTTACTAGCTAAATATCCTGCGCATTCTGTGGCAAAAAGTAATCCTATTTTACAAGCTTTACGTGCTGTAAAAGACAAGGTAGAATTAGATTTGATGCAGCATGCATGTAACATTACAGAAAAAGGCTTTAGAAGAATTTTAGATTTTATAAAACCTGGTGTTTGGGAATATGAAATTGAAGCAGAATTATTGCATGAGTTTATACGAAACAGGTCTAAAGGATTTGCATATTCACCAATTATTGCGTCAGGAAATAATGCCAATGTTTTACATTATGTAGAAAATAACCAGCAATGTAAAGACGGCGATTTAATTTTGTTTGATATTGCTGCAGAATATGCAAATTATAAAAGTGATTTATCCAGAACAGTTCCTGTTTCTGGTAAATTTACAGCAAGACAAAAAGCGGTTTACAATGCTGTAAATCATGTAAAAAAAGAAGCGACAAAATTATTAGTTCCCGGAGCTTTATGGAAAGAATATCATACAGAAGTTGGTCATTTGATGACTTCAGAATTATTAAACCTAGGTTTATTAGACAAAGCTGATGTGCAAAATGAAAACCCAAAATGGCCTGCTTATAAAAAGTACTTTATGCATGGAACTAGCCATCATATTGGTTTAGACACCCATGATTATGGTCTATTGTACGAACCAATGACTGCAAATATGGTTTTTACAGTAGAACCGGGTATCTACATTCCTAAAGAAGGTTTCGGAATTCGTTTAGAAGATGATGTTGTGATTCAAGAAAAAGGAGAACCTTTTAATTTAATGGGAAATATTCCTATTGAAGCTGATGAGATTGAAGATATTATGCAAAGCTAGCCTTTGATCTTTATATTTTAAAAGCGGGCTTTGTGCTCGCTTTTTGTGTTTTAAGACAAAGAATTTATAAAACGAATTGTCTGATTGTTAAAAGTCTGTGGTTGCTCTATATTTACAACATGACCGCAGTTGTCAATCACAAAGAGTGTAGACATAACATGCTTCGCAACAATATTTTTTATAGAAGGTAAGAACAAATGGTCTTCTGCACCCATTACATAGAACGTTGGGATCTTAATATCTTTTGCTCTAAAAAACCGTAAAAGAGGATTGATTTCTGACGTTAATTTAAACCAACGTATAAATTCTTTTTGATATAATTTTTTAGCCTCGTTTACAAATAAAGACCTCGATTTTTTATGATTCTTTTTTGGCATAATAATAAATGCAAAAAGCTTATATAAAAGCATATAGGGCACAATAGATTTAAAAATTACACCCAACTTTATGAGCACTTGGGAGCGAAAATTCAATTTTATAATGGCCCCACCCATAATCATACTTTGTACTAATTCTGGTCTTTTTTCTGCTAAATTCCTAATTAAAATTGTGCCTAAAGAAATCCCTATAAAATGTGATTTATCTATTTTTAAGTGTTCAATAACTTCCACAATATCATTGGTAATAGAATCAAAAGTATATTTAGGATTAAAAGTATCTTTTAGCCTTGGTTTGCTATTTCCATGACCCCTTAAGTCTAAAATTAGCACATTAAAATGTTTCTTAAAGTCTCTAATTTGTTTGTACCAAATAGAGCTACTACCTCCTGCGCCGTGCACAAAAGTTACCCATTTTTCTGAGGTTGAATGCGGATATGAATAGTAGTTTAACAAACGTTTTTATTCTAATTATATTGTAAAAATAACTTATTTATTTTTAAAAAACACAATCTACTATTGATTCACCTTTTTTAATAAATTTAAAACCTATTCTAAGACAAAATAAACAGATAAAATAAGAATCTTATATACATTTCAACCGCATCAATTCACATGCAAATTATCGGTAAATTTAAATACTATTGAATTTAGAATTAGATTTTGTAATTCACTATTCTCGAAAATAGTAATTTTGAGATCTTGAAAAAAAGAGCATGTGTTCGAATCTTTATTTTATATGTTTCTTTTGTAGTCAAAAAGAACGTCTTACTAAAAAAAAGACGAACATTTCTGTTCGCCTTTTTCCACTCATTTAAAGTAAAATACTATTGTACAATAAGCGTATACTCTGGTGTTAGATTTAAAGGGCAGAAATATACATATTCTCCTTTTTTAAGGGTTCCTTTTTTAGAAGTTTGCTTTGTATTATATTAAAATTTGAATTAGTTATCGAGATCTCTTCAAATTCAATCCAATAAAAACCAATAAAGAGGGCAATACCCAACCCAAACTATGATCTGCTAAAGGAATCACCCTTTTAATTCCTGCTAAGTTTTCTCTTGGAATTATAAAGCCTAAAAAATCCGTAATACTAAAAATAAAGGTTACTAAAACCACCCCTCTAAAAACTAGCTTTGAAGCGTATTTATCGGGTACAACATTTAGCAAAATCAATACAATTGTAATTGGGTATAAAAACATCAATGCAGGCACAGCCAATGTAATGATGAAATCTACTTGGTAACTACCAACAATAATTCCGATTACCGAAGCAAGTGCAGCTGCAGTTATGTATGCTTTCTTAGAATCATTACAAATTCCTTTTATATAATCTGCGGTTCCTGTTACAATACCAACAGCGGTTGTAAAACATGCTAAAGCTACTAAAACACTTAAAAAAGTAGTTCCAAAATTGCCCAATGTTTGTGTGCTTAAACTTGATAAAACTTCAGTTCTTGAAGCGTTTTCTAAAAATGTTGAGGAGAATAAAGCGCCGCTTAAAATTAAACCTCCATAAATTAACAATAAACCTGTTCCTGCAATAAAACCAGCTCTTCTTATCAATCTTCTTTTTGCTTCGAAAGTTGTATGGCTACTATAATCTAAAGAAATGATAATTACGGCACCCACAACCACCCCTGCAATGGCGTCAAAAGTTTGATATCCTTCTAAAACACCATCTATAAAAGGATTTTTAAAGGTTGAAGGATTTACAGTTCCTGGAGATGTAAAAAACGCAATTCCAATAATTACCAATAAAATAATAACGATGATCGGCGTTAAAAATTGGCCAATTAAACTAATAATTCTAGAACGATTTACTGCAAAAATAAACACTAAAACAAAATAAAAAATACTTGTTAAAATGGGTGAAGTATCAAAAAAGGGATGAATTGCTATTTCATGAGTCACTGCAGCCGTTCTTGGTGAAGGTATTGCTACCGCAATTATATAAATCAAAAAACAAAATACCGTGCTAAAAAGAGGAGAAACTTTCTTGCCAAAATCATACAAAGTTCCTTGTAGTTTTGCGTGTGCAAAAATTGCCATAATAGGAATTGCAATAGCTGTTATAATAAACCCCAAAACAACAATCCACCAATCTGCACCAGAATTAAAACCGAGTGTGGGTGGTAGAATTAAATTTCCTGCTCCAAAAAAGAGTGAAAAAAGTGCAAAACCTGCAATCCAAATTTCTTTTGTTTTGTTCATGGTAATTTTTGACTTGGTCGCCGAAATATACATATTTTTGTGTGATGCAAAAATCAATCACTTTTAAAAATGCAAATATTTCTTTTTCTGATCAAGGAAAAGGAACTGCAGTTGTTTTAATTCATGGATTTTTAGAAAATTCTACCATGTGGAAACACATTATTCCAGAAATCTCAAAAAGAAATAAAGTGATAACTATTGATTTGTTAGGTCATGGCAGTTCTGATTGCTTGGGTTATGTGCATTCAATGGAACTTTTTTCAGAAACAATTGAAGCTGTTATAAAGCATCTAAAAATTAGAAAATATATTTTGGTAGGCCATTCTTTAGGAGGCTATATTTCCTTGTGTCTTGCCAAAAAAAATCCTAGTAAAATTAAAGGCCTATGCTTATTAAATTCGACATCTAACGAAGATTCTGAAGCACTAAAAACAACACGAATTCGAGCTAATAAAATGGCACAAAATAACTTCGGAAATTTAGTAAGAATGTCTTTTATGAATTTGTTTGGTGCACAAAGTAAAGTAACTTTTAAAAACGAGATTCATCTGGCTTTACAAGAAGCTTTAAAAACTCCGGTTCAAGGATATATTGCCGCACAAGAAGGCATGAGATTACGTTCAAACAGCAATCAATTTTTAGCTGAAAGCAATTTTAAAAAATTAATACTTGTTGGTGAAAAAGATCTTGTTTTAAATTATGAAGGTTCCATAACAGAGGCTACAGCCACGAAATCTGAAATTGTGGTTTTAACTGGCGGTCATATGAGTCATATTGAAAACAAAGAAAATTTGATTTATATTTTAAAAAAATTTGTTAAAATTTGTTAAAGTTGTCTTTCTCATAAAAAACGACTAAATTTGATTAACCTATAACTAAAACCGTTAAACAAAATTCGTGTTTAGAAAATCACTTCGATATGACTACAAAAAAGGACATAGTACCGTTTGTTTTTGAAAAACTTCTTTCAGAAAAAACTCGAGAGAAAACTGAAAAAATAATTCTTAAAATTGCCATATTTAGTTTTTTTATTCATTTGGCAATCATCTATTTAATAAAATTCGATTTTATAGAGATGCCGTCAAATGTAGAATTATTAAACAATCCTATATCCGCCGTCTACACACCCTTTTCTTTTATTCTTATTTATGAGGTATATCTCTTAATTTATTATTTACCCAAATCTTTTACGACCTATATCACCAAACAATATGAAATTATAACCTTAATTATTATTCGTAAGCTATTCAAAGATTTATCCGACTTAGAACTTACAACCAATTGGTTTGAAATTAAAGGAGATTTGCAGTTTACCTATGATTTAGTTGCTTCTCTTTTACTCTTTTACTTAATATTTCTTTTTCAAAAACAAGGAAAACGTAAAATAGTGCAGCAAGAAAACCGCAATCTAATCATTAAAAAATTTGTGAAAAGAAAAAAATTAATAGCCATTATTTTAGTGCCATTATTTTTTGTGATTGCATCGTATACACTTATCGATTGGTCAGCCGGGACTCTTGTATCATTGAGTACCTTGCCCACATTTGAAAATATTAATAACCTGTTTTTTGATCAATTTTTTACCGTACTCATTTTAGTAGATGTAGTACTTCTTTTAATCTCTTTCTTTTACACAAATAAATTTCATAAAATTATTAGAAACTCTGGATTTGTAATTTCCACTATTTTAATACGGATGTCTTTTGGTGTAAGCGGATTGATAAGTACTATTTTAATTGTTGTTGCTGTTCTTTTCGGATTGGCAATCATTACAATTCATAACAAATACGAGGAAAATAGTTTACAAAACATCGAGCCGGACTAGTTGCTTCTTCTTGTGTAATGAAAAAATTTCAAATTCGAATCAAAGGAACATCAGTTCGAGCAAAAATTAAAGCCAGACTTTTAATTTTTTTTACAACCAAAGAACAGGTACTAGAAAAAATCAAATAAATAAACTCATCTTTAAAGGTACTTATATTGATATCTTTGAAATACAAGTACCCAAGTAACATGGAGATATTAAATTATCTGTGAATGCAAAAGATACATATAACAATACAAGAATTGAATCAAACTATATTTTTATGGAAGATGAAATAGCAAAAATAAATGTTTTAGTAACGATCAATATTGGTTAAATTGATAAGGGTAAACCATTTTCTGATGCGGCGAAAAAATCTATGAAGATTAAGCTTTCTACAAAATAGAAAAAATATACTGTCAAAATTAAAAAATTAGATGGCTAAACATAATAAAAGGAAAAAGAAAGCTAAATCATTACGTGTTTCTAGAAAAATTCACCGGACTTTAGGTGCCGTTTTATTCATTTTTTTCATCTTTATTTCCGTGACTGGAGCATTACTTGGCTGGAAAAAAAATACGGGCGGTATCATTCAGTCAAAATCCTATAGTGGCGTATCTACAGATTTAAAAAACTGGCTTCCTATAGACAGTTTGCATACCATTGCCTGCAATGTTGTTCGAGATTCTATATCAGCCAACTTATCAACTAAAATTGATAGAATTGACCTTAGAAAAAATAAAGGAATGGTAAAGTTTATTTTTGCCGATCATTTTTGGGGTGTTCAAATTGATGCTACTACAGGACAACTTCTCCATATTGAAAAAAGACATTCTGACTTTATTGAAAAAATACATGATGGCTCAATTCTC
>TARA_B110000238_G_scaffold201105_1_pt1 | contig 12849 bp, 13 predicted proteins | sample TARA_B110000238 | Tara Oceans TARA_B110000238 (sample SAMEA4397569) | marine metagenome | biome: Polar Biome; feature: [SRF] surface water layer (ENVO:00010504); material: water (ENVO:00002006), including particulate matter (ENVO:01000060) such as... | depth 5 m | reverse complement strand
ATAATTATACAGAGGGCATATCAGATAAAGTGCTTATGTGACGCAGGAAGTGATTTGAGTATCAGTTACTCGTCATCTCTTGAATAAGTGACCCTATCAGCTCTCTAGACTTAGATCGAAAATCACTTCTTGCACGCCTTCTACAGCTCTTACTACCGCGCCTAGACTCTGCTGCACGGTACCAAGATTACCAGGGGTGCGCATCCCACCGCAGCCTTCGCAGTCTAATACCCCTGTGAGTATCACCACACCCTCAAGTACTTGCACGCCTATCTGCTGGGGCAGGTCTTCAGAGCGAGCAATTGTGGATTCGATCTGAGACTTAATCTGTTCGTCGTTGAATACAGGCATGCTTTCATTGATGGAGGCGTCATATATAACCGGTGCTGGGGAACACCCTACTAGCAAGGTAAGAGCCAGCAGAAGAATGGCAGACTGCTTACCGCTTCTACGTAAAAATATAATATTCAATTTAGCAACTACTCCGGTCATTAGACTTTGCTTCCCAAATTGGACTGCAATGATTCTAAATTTTGCTGTGGAAGATTTATCTCATCGGTCTGGAATACGACCTCAACACCCTTCGCCCTAGCCGCAGCTAATAAGGTCTCTACCCTAATCCTGAAGTCGCCCTGCACAACCCACTCCATATCTAGCACTCTTAAAGAGTCCACGCCCTTTAGATCCTGCATCACGTTACTGAAAAATTTATCTGGGTCGATGCTGTGGATCAATAGTGGCGGTTCGCCAGCCCACCAATCTGCATCGTCCATAGTACCCTCCTCTGCCTCTGCCTCATGGAAGCCGGAGTTAACGTCAGAGTAGTGAACGAATAATTTCTCGCAAGACAGCTCTGCGATCTGCTTCTCCTCTTCGCAGCGCAGCAATAGAAAATCTCTTCTATTCATTAGCCATTTACCAAATTCAGCAGTGTACGCTCGACGGCGGCGCTGGTCATCGACACTTTGTGGCCGTTCTTCGCCAGCGGTCTGGCACCTATGACAGCCATCTGGCCTGCCATGCTGACCACTGCAGTATTTAGTTGACGGCCAACTAAATAATTTTCGACCTCAGTAAGTTTCCATGGCACGGTAGCAACTCCACCTAAGACTATACTCGCAGACTCGACAAGATCGCCGTTCATATTTAGCACCGCGGCCACACTGACTTCGGCGTGAGTCCACGCTTCGCGGTCCATGATTTTATAATAGTGACTTATGCTGCTCGCTGAAGTGATGGGCAAGCTGACGCCCACTAACAGTTCGTCAGAGCGTAGAGAGTTTTCCGTCGCTGGGTCTTGGCTTGGCATAACAAAGAAGTTATCGGCGCTAACATTACGCTCGCCATCTGGACCCGCCACTATGAAGCTTGCATCTAATGCGACCAGCGCCGGCGCCACATCGGAAGGATGAACAATATAGCTTGGGCCACCACCATAGATCGCATGTTGTTGGTTCTCTCCGGTCACGGAGAAACATTCATTACCCCCAGCCTTGTAACAATTAAAACTGTTGCGGTAGTACCAACACCACGGGCGCTGGGTTACATTGCCAGACAAAGTTGCCACGTTGCGAATCTGTGGCGTACCAACGCTTGCAGCCGCCTCAGTCAACACATCGTTAAGGTCACTATTACTCAATTCGTCGAGAGTAATCAGGCCGCCGATTCTAATTGTGCCATTCGCGCTGCTAATCTCGCGCGCGCCTTCCACATTACGCAGGTTAATAATGACATCGCTTTTGTCAGTACCATCCTTGAGCTGTTGCAATAGATCAGTGCCTCCACTGGAGAATGCGACGGACTGACCATTGTTATGAGCCTGCGCAGCTGCGCTAACCGCTTCATCGACGGAACTCACATTTATATTAGTAAAAGCCTTCATGCCATTGCCTCCAGTATTTTATCTCGGGAGATGGGCAGCGAAGTCATGCGCGCACCGATAGCGTTACTGATGGCATTAGCCATGGCAGCCGGGGCAAGAATAATGCCACCCTCACCTACCGTTTTAGCACCGAAGGGACCATAGCCATCATCAACTTCGATAAAGGTAACATCGATCTCGGGGATATCTAAATGGGTTAGATGTCGCGCACGATAGTAGCCAGTGGTTAATGGCTGGCCACTAGCCGGGTCATATAGCAAGTCCTCGTGCAGCGCTTGGCCGATGCCTTGAATGGTCGCCCCGCGGATCTGATCGCGAGCGGTAGTTGGGTTAATGATGCGGCCCGACTCATGAACTGCTGTGTATTTTAAGATTCGCGTGGTGCCGATGCGGGTGTCCACCTCCACCTCTACGAAATGGGCGCCGAAGCACTGTCGAGTCTTCCCATCAGTGCTAGGGTTAGGAGTGGCTGAGGCGATTAATACGTCGTTGCCACTGGGCATGCCGTTATCGGCGATCTGTTGGTTAAGATCTTTTGCGGCCTGCATCACTGCGTAGCCGGTTTGAATAGTGGTGCGACTCCCGGACTCGCCTACTGAATAGGGGCAGCGGTCGGTATCGCCCGACACGACTTCTACTTGCGATAACGGCACGCCAAGTTCTTCGGCGGCGATCATCCCCATGGTGGTCTTAGCACCTGGACCAATGTCAGTGACGCCAACAAACAGAGTATATTGGCGCTGAGCATCAACTCTCACAATTGCGCTGCTGGTGCCAAGGCCTGCTCGGAACATCATGAAAGAGAAGCCCGAGCCTCGCTTGATAGGACCATCGTCGGAGCCTGGCGTGGTCCGCCTGCGAGAGTTCCAATCGAACTGTTCAGCACCGCTAGTGATAACTTCTTCCAAGGAATAATTTGTAAATGGCCTGTCGTCAGTTGGCCTGCGCATATTCTTCAGAGCGAACTCTACCGGATCTAAACCAAGTTTATAGGCCATCTCGTCCATCATGGACTCCACACCATAAAAGCCATGTGGTTCAGATGGCGCACGAAAGTTACCGGAGGTAGTGCGGTTAGTATAGACAGGAGAAATACTGCGCAGCCTATTCGGGCAGGCATAGGCGTCCATGCCACTAATACCGCCGGAGTTCTTGCGATATGGCCCCATACCACTGTAGCCACGCATCTGGATGGCGGTGACGGTGCCGTCGTTCTTCGCGCCAACCTTGTAATACTGCACAGTAGGCCAGCGGCCGTGCACGCCAAGCCAGTCGTCGCGCCTTGAAAATTCCAACATCACCGGTGCACCGGCATGCTTAGATAAGGTTGCGGCAACTAGATCGGCATCTTGGTTCTGATTCTTGTTACCGAAGCCGCCACCCATATAGTTGCAAACGATGCGCACCTGATGGTCTTCCAGGCCGAGATCGCGGGCGGTGTCGTGGCGGCAATTAGAGATGCCCTGAGTCGGCGAGTATAGCGTGAGCTTGTCTCCCTCCCAATGAGCTAATGCCGCACGAGGTTCCATCTGGGCGTTGTGAATAAAGCTGGTCTCATAACGTTCTTCAAATATTTGATCGGCCTCGGCAAAGCCTGCTTCAACATCGCCCAAGTTCGACACCATAGGCTCGAAGTTATTGCGGAAGTCGGGGCAGAGATTACCGTCAGGCCATACCTTTGGCGCACCCGACTCCAAGGCAGCTTCTGGCTCTAATACAAAGGGCAGTTCTTCGTAGTCTACTTTGATGAGCGCCAGCGCCTGCTCGGCAGTGTGTCTATCGATAGCGGCAACCGCCGCGACAGAATCGCCAACGAAGCGCACGGGGTTGTTGAATATGTAGCGCCTATGCAACGTGGCGTCCTTGGTCGGGTCGTTGTACTGACGGCCGCCAGAAACGGAACCTGCTCCCCAAACTACCGAGGCGTTATCGCCAGTGATGACCACTCGCACGCCAGGCAACGCCTGGGCGGACGAGGTATCAATTGAGCGAATGCGAGCATGAGGATGGGGGCTTCTCAATATCTGCGCATAAAGCATGCCGGGCAGTTTAACGTCGCGACTATATTTGGCCTCACCGGTAACTCGCTCTTCCGCGTCTACTCGTGAGGTCGCATTACCGATGGTATTTAGCGGATCGAGACCGATGTGAATAGCTTCGCTCACGCTGCACCTCCGCTGCGCTCGCCGGCCATGACTACAGCCTCGACGATAGCATTGTAATTGGAGCAGCGGCAGAGATTACCCACTAAGGCCTCCTTAACCTCTCTAGCATTCGGCGTAGAGTTGTTTCTAAGCAAAGCCGTAGCAGACATGAGCTGACCAGGAGTGCAGAAGCCACATTGAGGCCCGTTGTTTTCGACAAAGGCTTGCTGCACAGGTGAGAGCTGACCTCCGCTTGCAAGCCCTTCCACTGTAGTTATCTGGGCGCCATCCGTCCACACCGCTAATTGACTGCAGGAGTAAACCGGCTTGCCGTTCATAATCACAGTGCAAGCGCCACACTCGCTTCGGTCACAGCCGATCTTTGTGCCTGTGAGATCGAGTTGATCGCGCAATACTTCAACAAGGGTCCAGCGATCTTCCACTTCTACCAAATGGCTGTCGCCGTTAACTATAAGTTGGATGGTGGTCTTACTGGCTGCGATTTCAGTGTCTGATTGTGCCTGCACGCTGGAAATACCAAGAACCGGCACAGCACTGGCGACCGCCGCTGTGGAGCCGACGTTCTCGAGGAACTCCCGTCGTGATCGTTGCTTCGGGTTGAGGCTAGTATCGTCTTTGTTCTTATCACCCATGAGCTTGCTCCTATGGCTACGCCTATCTTTTATTTTAAAGCTTCTTTTTATACTCGCTTCTCACATAACAGCTACTTGACACTATAACTTTGAGACAAAGGACTCGCAACAAAAAGGCCATGTCACCGCGGGCCTTTCCGCCGATACTCGAGCTACAACCTGCCACTTTTCGATCAGAAATAGAACTTAAAAAGTAGACCACTATAAAAATCAAAACTATGACTGCCCAATTTGTTAGACATTTTCAGAAACTATTTAGAGCATTCACACTTACTAAGCATCGGCTGCATCCGTCGCTGCACCGCCAACCTAAAAAGAATTGCAGCCAATTTCCCAGCCGATGACGACAACATCACCCCGATGCAAGACATGATTAAAGGAGGCGAAGAGATTTAATTTGATTGCAATGCGAAAACTGGTTAATAAGTATATCCCTTCGTTCCCGTTACTGACGCAGCGCTTCAAACTCGAAGCGCAACGTTACCTCGTCACCAACTAGGCTCCCTGCCACACCGTAGTCCATGCCCCACTTGCTGCGGGAGATGATGGTCTGAGCCGAGATACCAAGCGTCTCGCGCCGGTGACCAAATGGATACTTTGCTTGCTTATTAATCGTCACTCCCAGCACGATAGGATGGGTTTCTCCCAGCAGAGTCAGATTGCCGGCCAGTGTTCCGGACGCAGCATAATTGCCTGGGACGTACTCAGCAGCCTCAAAGATGATAAGAGGATTTCTTCTAGTATTTAGGAAATCTCTGCCGCGCAGATGGTTGTCACGAGCAATGAGATTCGTGAAGACACTGCCGGCCTGAATCTCGACACGACCTGCAGTAAACTCAAAAGTATCAGGGTCATAGCGAAAATTTCCCGACCCTTCGAGGAATAGACCGAGTTGTTTCTGATAGCCAATATGGCCAGCTTCAAAGGCGATTGAAAAATGTTCGGGATCTATTTCCCAAACCGCTGGCTGAGCATGAGCCAATCTGGCAACTACCAGCAAAGAAGTCAACAGGACCAATCCCAACTGAACCGGTCTTGAGTAGGATTTTTGCATGGAGCCCCCTCATAGTTTGCAATAAACGTTTTTTACTACGCTGTTCGCTCATCAATCTAACACAGTGAAGTGTTCTTGCTGAATAAAGAAGGTTAGAAAGCGCCTACTGATTCCTTAACGCATTCAAACCGTATCGGGCAAGGCCAATAGGTCGGTATGCCCTACTTCGCAGGTGCCGGTCAGTGAGTGTGCTTTTCTGAACAGAATCCAGCCCTTAAGTTCAGACGCGTCCAGCGCTGGGTCTTTTGACACCGCATCGCCTATTCCATCGATTAGTGCATCTACCAGCTTGATATCGGCCCCATCTAGCACCCAGGGACTATTTGCGGAAAATACCCTGAAGCCTGAACGGCTGAACATCAGTTCCATGTAGGGGCCAGCATCCGGCCCCAGCGCTAACCCGAAACCTTTGTTGTTACGCTGGTCGCGATTGAAAGCATCGAGTACCGCTTGGTCCAGAGTATGAGTGGGTGTCCAACGAGTTGTGCCATCGTAGTTCAGCGCAGCGTAGAGGCCAGCCGGCTTTTGCTGGCACCTGCTTCTTAGCGCAGTAACTAATGCGTCGATAAAGTCGGCAGACACTAGATCGAATAGCGCCGAGGCAGTAATTAGGTCCGCGTCTTCCAACGGCAACGCGGAAATATTGGTAATGTCGAGTTCATAAGTTTGCAGCCGATGCGAAGCCCCATGGCGAGAAGTGGCTTCAGCAAGCAACGCTGCATCTTGATCCAGCAGATGCCAAGACAACGACTTTTGGTCAGATTCAACGGCGGTGGAGAAGGCACGTAGAGTCGAACCGGTGCCGGCGCCAAGGTCCACCATTTTCAGCTCTGCTGTCTGCTCCCTATCGCTTCCCAGCCAATGTCTTGACTGATGAAGCAATTTATCGTTGCGTGAGCGCCGGTCTGCCGCTTCGCGCAAGTCCAGCCAGTCGATGCTGAATCCGGTCATGAGCTGCTAACCTCTTCTAGCTTTAGGGCAACAATGGTTGCTGCGTCAGTCCAGGTAGGCAACGTCGCGGCCGCTTGCCTGGCACCAGCTTGTAAGCGCCGGCGTAATGCCTCACTTGTCAATATTTGACGCAGCGCTTCTGTCAATGCCTGGGTATCATCCGGGGCCACCAACAGGCCAGCCGTTTCAGGCACCACGTCCGGCACGGCACCAGAGCGCGCCGCGAGTACCGGCAACCCAGCCGCTAGAGCTTCGGCGAAAACCATGCCATAACCCTCGAAGCGTGAGGGCAAGACAAATACATCTGCCTGCTGATATTCAACTTGCGTATTCTCTACCGAGCCAACGAATTGGATGCGGGGCGACAAGCCCAGCAAGTTCACCCGCTTTTCCAGTCCCGCGGCCCAAGCGGGGTCGAAATCCTTACCACCTACAAAGCGCGACTGCCAGGAGATAGATTTAAGCGGGGCAAGAGCGTCGATAATTACATCGTGAGCCTTGCGTCGAGTCAATGATGCCACAGTTAGCAATCGAATCGGATCGCCATCGCAGGGCGCGAAGGGAACTCGGTCGGTGCCGGGAAGCGCGACGATTATTCTTGCCGCCGGCACGGCAAACTGATCGATCAGAATCTGGCGGGTATGGGCGCTAGTAACCACCGTGGCTAGCGCACAACTCAATGCGCGTCGCTCCGAAACCATTAAGGCCCGCCTCTCCGGCTCATCGAGCCCGGTTTCCAATGCTAGCGGGTGGTGACATAGCGCTACCAATCGCAGTCGCTTTGCCTCTGCGACTGCCATCTCATCCAAAACCCCAAAGGCCAACCCATCAATCACGACAATTGCCTGATCCGGTATAGCCGCAAATATCTTCTGGACGCTCGCTAGGATTTTTTGATTCGGCGCCATAGAGCAGTGCGGCAGTGCTACGGTTTCCACTCTGACGCCTATGCTCCGTAGTTCGTCAATCAAGCGACGATCGTAGTGATAGCCGCCGGTTGGAGTGTCGATATCACCAGGGTATGCGAAATAGATCATTTAAAATGGACGGTGGGATTTATGTTTAACTAACTTAGCATAAGGCCGGCCGCTGTGCGCAAAACTTATCTTGCCGCCTGTTCGTCTTTTAATCTGCGAAGTAAATTCCTCCATCACCTTTGGTTTGGTATTGTTGCCTTATGCTAGAAACTTTGATTACAAATACACAACAACCGATCGACAGATTACTTAGGCGCGAACTCACTCGCCTTGGATGGTTGGGAACCACTGGGATCGCTGGCGGGTGTTTCCTGCTAGGAATAACTTGGTTCTGGCAAGGCGCACTGCAGTGGTTCGTGCAGGCCGAGCTGGTTTGGATTTTTCTCTGTTATCAGACTATGCAGCGCCTCCCTCTTAACCGTCAAACCCCAAAAGAACCACTCTATAAAGACCTAGGCTGGGCAAACCGAGTCACCTTACTGCGAGCATGGCTGATCGCTGCCGTAGCGGGCTTCTTGTTTCAACCATGGCCTGAAGGACCTGCGCTGGCCTGGTTGCCAGGCGTACTGTATTTGATCGCCGCGGTGCTGGACAGAGTCGACGGCTACGTTGCACGCCGCACTGGCCAGAGTAGTCTGCTTGGCATTGAATTGGATACAATTTCTGATGCACTCGGCCTGGCGATTGCCTCCCTACTGGCATTTAATTATGGCCAAGTGCACTGGAGTTACCTATTAATGGGCACTGCCTACTACCTGTTCCACGCTGGGGTACTTTGGCGCAAATCCCGTGGCTTAGCTATCTATCCCCTGCCGCCAGCACTGCATAGGCGCACTTGGGCCGGATTTCAGATGGGCTTCTTGGCAGTCGTGCTTTGGCCAATGGTTTATCCACCTTTGACAACGCTTGCCGGCTTTGCCTTTATGTTGCCTGCGGTGATCGGCTTCTTGATCGACTGGCTGATTGTTAGCGGCCATATTAACCGGCAGGCAGACCATGTGGATCGGCGCTTTGCACAACTTACGTATTTCAGTCAGGCCGTGTTACAACCCATTTTGCGCATTGTCGTGGCACTAACGCTGGCAGTGTCTCTGCTTGATTCCGGACTCCCGCCTCTGCCTGCGGGCAGCCCTGACTTGATGAATAATGTAATGGTCGGTGGTTTCATTCTGGCATCGGTTATGGTGTTGTTGGGGATTGCGGGGCGCTACTTCAGCCTAATCCTCATCACTCTGCTGAGCTGGTACTATATGGCTAACCCACTGCTACCGGTGGACTATGTTTTGTTCTGCAGCACGGTCTGGTTGATGTTGCTCGGTACCGGGCACTTTAGCCTTTGGACAGAAGATGACCGCTGGCTCAATGGATACGATGGCGCTTGAAATTCTCATCTAACTCTTTGGTTTTCCTCACTTGGATAACGGCACTGGGGCTCGCGGGATGGATACTGTCCGCGCTTCCCTTTAATGAGCTAATCCAAACCATTACGAATCTTCTTCCCTCGCAGTGGATAGCCTGGATTACCCTCAACCTGATTGTCATCATGCTGCTTGCCGGACGCTGGCTGGTGCTGACTCGGGCTATGACATTGCCTTGCAAATTCTTACAGTTATTACGCTTGCGTCAGGCGTGCCAGGTAATCAGTTTTGTGACACCTGGCCCCCAATTTGGTGGCGAACCACTACAGGTTTACTGGTTATGGCGGAGGTATGGTGTGTCCGGTCATGCCGCCTTCCTCGCCGTTGGTCTTGACCGCTTCTATGAGCTGTGGATTAATTTTGCTGTTCTATTATTAGCAGTGCTTACCTTGCTGGCTACGCGTTCTATCGATTTTGTGAACTGGCAGATCATAGCGTTCGTTTTATTAGGGTTGCTTCTACTGATGGGCATAATTGGCTGGGCTTTTTTACAGAAACCACTGAACATCCGCGATTGGATAACCCGGTTAGCCGGCCGCTGGCAAAATCATGAACGCCTGCGCAACCTAAATACTAATGTTTCTCAATTGAATGAATCATTGCAAAAGATATTTACAAACCAGCGGCCAGCTCTCGGAGTGGCTCTGGGTCTATCATTGCTGGCCTGGACTGGAATGATTGCGGAGTTCTGGCTGTTGCTCAGCTTTGTCGAAGTGCCACTTGATCTAGTGACTTTTATTTTTCTATTTACTGTGATGCGCCTTGCTTTCCTGCTGCCACTACCTGGCGGTGTTGGCAGTGTCGAGGCCGGTCTTTTTTGGGCGTTTCAGGCCCTGGCTTTGCCAATGCCGGCGGCAGCCGGCCTAATTGTTTTGATGCGTTTACGCGATGTTGTTATTTTATTGGCCGGCGCTGCTGCATTACCGGGGCTGCAATCGCCGTTACCCAGCGCCGTGGCAACGGAGCCATGAGATAGCCTATGATCGACCTTCGACTTAATAGTCCATGACATAAGCTGCCCAGCAGCTGTCGTTCTCCCAGATCCTGACTGTAAAACAACCTGAACCCGGCGGCTTGATACCACTTAGTAGCTTGCCGCAGACAATACGACTGAAATGTTCGATGCTTGGGTTAATCCCTTCGAATTCAGGAAGATCATTGAGCATGCTCTCACCAAAATAATCGACGACGGCCTGCAGTTCCTCCTCGATTTTCACGATATCTACAAGGTAGCCGTGCTGGTCTAATTCGGCGGCCTCAAGCCGAACTTCAATGACATAAGGATGTGAATGAGGGTTGTTTTCGGCACCCCAGTCACCACCGATGAGATAGTGTCTAGCAATCAGATCACGTCTTACTGAAACTGTGTACATTCTGTATACCTCTAATCAAAGTACTGATTAACTGACGCTAGTCCCGATAATCAAAAATTATTTGTGCTGTGTTCTGCGGTGAATCGTCCAATAGCCGATAGGCTTCAGCAGCTTTAGCGAATTCTAGGTTATGGCTAACAAACTGTGAGGGCTGGCACCTTTGAATCAAGCCCCACACCACAGAGAAGCGCCTTGCTTTATCCCAGCGACCACTTAACTCAGGGGAAATCGTACTGACTTGGCTGCTTATGATTGCTATGCGGTTACGATGAAATCTCTCGCCCAGATTAATATTACCGCTCTTCGTGCCATACCAGCTGCCAACAACGATGCGCCCAGAGTAGGCACTTAGGTCTACCGCCAGATTCAACGAGGTTGGAGAACCAGTTAGTTCAAATACTACATCGGCACCACCGCAAACCTCACTAAGCTTTAGCTTCTCCTGCAGAACATTAATTTCTTTATCGGCTTCAGGGCTAAACGTCGCCTGGACTCCCGCTTGGCCTGCTAGTTTCCGGCGGCCGTCGATTGATTCCACAGCATATAGATCAGCAAGAGGAAATTCGGCTAGAACACTGGACACCAACAGCCCGACGATGCCTTGGCCCAGCACTACAACACGCTCTCCGAGGCGCGGATTGCCATCCTGCACCAAATTTACAGCTGTTTCCATATTGGCCAGAAACACAGCATCCTTCGGATCTACTCCTTCGGGCAAAAGAATTACGCCATCTATAGCGCATACGTGATGGCTTGCATGGGGTTGAAACGAGAAGACCGTTTTACCTACCCAATCGACGCCCACGTCCTGACCAACCTCTTCTATGCGGCCTACACAAGCATAGCCATATTGCGTGGGATAGTTAATTGTCTGTGCTTCGGAAGCCCCCAGGCTTTCATCCAGAGACATTGCAGTGGGAAGCTGGCCACGATAGACCAGCATCTCGGTACCGGCACTGATCGCCGAATACAGATTCTTGACCAGCACTTGATCGGGTTGTAACGATGGCAATTGTTGTTCGCGAATTTCGACCTGATGAGACCCCATGAAGCAGAGTTGCTGAGCTTTCACCGGCCGGGCCCATCATATTGAAAATCTCCCCACACGATAAGATCGCTACCTGCAGGCGCGCAGTGCAACGGATGAATACTCAGCTGGTCATCACAGCCCCCCGCTTGCAAATCGCCAACTGCCTTGTAGCCACCCACAATTCGAGGGGCGACGGTCAGTACCATAGCATCTGCCAGACGCGCTTTCAGGAAGGCCGTGATGACTGTCGCTCCTCCTTCCACCATTAGACTTTTGATTCCCCGCTCCTTGAGCAGGCCCATGGCGACTTCAAGCGGCACCTGTTGTTGATCTACGCCAGCGGTATCCACAGACAGGACATCTACCTGTTCACCAAAAGATTTAGAATTAGGCCGCACTGTTAAGATCCAGCACCGCTTATCAGGATGATGACAAATTTTTGCAGCGTGCGGCGTGCGCAATCTACTGTCCAATACAATTGGCTGGGGATTCGATCCGGGCCACTTCCTGACTGTAAGTTGCGGATCATCGCTTAACACGGTCCCAATACCGACCAGAATACCATCATGAAGACTGCGCAATTGGTGTGTCAGTTGGGTGGATTCCTCACCGCTGAAACTCAATGGCTCTCCAGAGCGAGTCGTAATGCTGCCATCCCAACTTTGCGCATAAGAGAGAGTGATAAAGGGCCTGCTGATGGCTTGAAAAGAGGAGAGTCGGGAGTAAAACCACTTTTCGATCTGCTGGTTTAGAGTTGGGGAAGTCACTATCAATTGTCAGAGGACGTGTTTGCCATACGCAGCAAATGATTCATGCGTTGGGCCTTGGTCGCTAGGTACTGAGAATTTTCTGGATTTACAAAATTTTCCAGTTCAACACGTTCGCTTACCTTGATTCCCGCCTCTTCGAGTGAACTAATCTTAAGTGGATTATTCGTGATAAGCCGGACAGACTTAATCCCGAGGTCCTCCAGAATACAAACGGCTACTGTGTAGTCACGCTCATCTGCCTGATGCCCCAGCAGAAGGTTTGCATCCACAGTATCGTGACCTGCATCTTGCAGGTTGTAGGCGTGGATTTTTTGCTGCAAGCCAATACCCCGACCTTCCTGGCGCAGATAAACAATCAACCCCTGCCCCTCGTCGGCGATCAATTGCATCGACCGGTCGAGCTGCTCGCCGCAGTCGCACCTGAGGGAACCAAAGATATCACCGGTGAGGCATTCCGAATGCATTCTAACCAGAATATCCTCTCGCCCACTAAGATCTCCCATACAGAAGGCGAGATGCTCTTTCTCGTCTTGGGTATTGCTGTAATAGACGAGTTCGAATTCGCCGTACTCGGTTGGAATACGGGCGCTGACAGCA
>TARA_B110000238_G_scaffold198010_1_pt1 | contig 12866 bp, 13 predicted proteins | sample TARA_B110000238 | Tara Oceans TARA_B110000238 (sample SAMEA4397569) | marine metagenome | biome: Polar Biome; feature: [SRF] surface water layer (ENVO:00010504); material: water (ENVO:00002006), including particulate matter (ENVO:01000060) such as... | depth 5 m | reverse complement strand
GGTTGTGAAGGCCAATGAACGTTGATGTAGCTAAATGCTTTTACAACATCTTGGTTTTTATGGATCACTTTAAAAAACGGGGTAAACCATTCAGTCCAAGCTTTTTTTGCAACTTTTTCTTTGGATAAATCAGCATCAAAATAAAAAGCACCTTCTTGAAAAACAGGGGTTGCCTCTGCAATAAAAACCGGTTTTTTATGCTTTCTGGCAAAAGTGATCATTTCTTCATCAGGATTCCCAAAATAAGAATAGCCGCACCAATCTACAAATTCGTCGCCAGGATACCAATCTTCTAAAACTTTTTGATTAGTGCCTGTGCCTTTAGATTGCCAAACATGTGCTACGTTATTTACACCTATATTTATAAATATTTTATGAATACGTTTCCAAGCTTTTAAAAAATATTTCTTTTCGTAATCGTTCCAATCCCAACCGTCAAATTCATATCCAATTCTTAAAAAAACGGGTCGATTTATTTTTTTAATCCATTCGCCAAATTCAATAATTAAGGCATCATTTTTTCCTTTAGCAATGTCTTTTTCAGCATTTACCAAAGACAAACCTATAGAAATTATACTGTTTTTAAATTTAGGATTATCGATATAATACTGCGCACAAGTGTCTCCCGCTCCCCAATTTGCTTTGGTTTTTAGACCATCTAAACCTTTAAAGTTGTGGCCAAAAGATGCGCCTCCGGAAGATAAATTTGTGTAAACGGTAACACCTGCAGGAATATTAAAAGTATCTACATAGCCTTCATCATAATCTTTGAAGCCACCAATGGCCTCCAAATCTTGACCAATAAAAAACAGACATTTTCCGTCTTTAGGTTCAAACTTATTTTGTCTCATTTTTTTGTTGTTGCGCATACATTCGATTCACGTCTATAGAACTGATGAAAATCAGAATAGAAAGTAAGCCAATGCATTTATTTTTTAAGAATAAAGAATGTATTGTCAAAACACTAATTTAAACAAAAATGATTGTTTTAAAATTCAAATAAAAATGGAATTATTTTTTTCCTAAATAAATATCACAGTTTATCGCGTTTAATTTTAAGGATGATGTTCCTTTATCGTTTGTTGCAATAATTTTAGTACTATATCCCTTTTTTTTAATAAATGTGCAGTGGTAGATAAAAAAATACTTAACAACTGTTCAGGATTTTGATATTTATATGAAATATAATAGGCTATTTTTTAGCTAATAAATCTCTAATTTGAGCTAACAATTCTTATTGACTTGGTCCTTTTGGAGTAGGAGCGGGTGCCTCTTTCTTTTTAGTTGCAGCATTCCCATGTGTGTTTGATTTTTAATTAGTTAGGTTGCTAAAGTAGTAGAAACAACTAATATTTTAACATTTTCTTAACACGTTGAGAAATGGCCGTCAAAGTTTCATAAACAATGGTTTCAGAAATAGTGGCGATATGTTTAATTGTTTTCTGGCTGTTAAAAATGATGACTTCATCTCCTTCATTACAGTCAATTTTAGTAACATCCACCATAATCATATCCATACAAACATTGCCAATAATTGCGGCCTTTTGGTTGTTGATGAGTACATAACCTTTTTTGCTTCCTAATTTTCGTGACATTCCATCTGCATGACCAATAGGAATTGTTGCAGATTTAGTGAGTCCTTTTGCCACAAAAGCTCTATTATAACCCACAGTTTCACCAGGTTCAATGAAATGAATTTGAGAAATAATAGATTTTAAGTTGTGGGTATTTTTTAGTTGAACGGTTTCTTGGTCGTCATTCCCAAAGCCATATAAACCGATGCCAATTCGCACCATATCAAACTGTGCACGCGCATAATTAACCACACCAGAAGTGTTTAAAACATGCAACATAGGTTCATAGCTTAACTGTTGCAAAAACTGTTGTGCGATGTTTGTAAAATTATTCAATTGTTTCATCGTGAATTCCTTTTCCTTCAAGTCTTCACTAGCAGCTAAATGAGAAAAAAGAGATTGCACTATTATGTGCTTGGTTTCTTTTAATTCAGCAATAATTTTAGGAATGTCTGTATGCCAAAAACCCAATCGATTTAATCCCGTGTTAAACTTAATATGAATAGGATAATTCATTAAAGCAGTTTCCCTTGCTAATTTTAAAAAAGCATTGAAAATTTTAAAATTATAGAGATTTGGTTCTAATCTATAATCTATAATATATTGTAAGTTCGGTAATTGTGGATGTAAAACAAGAATGGGAGTTTGAATACCTGCTTCTCTTAAAGCAATACCTTCATGCACATAAGCAACCGCAAAATAAGCTACTTTATCTTGTAAAAAAGTAGCAACTTGTACACCATCACTTCCGTAACCAAAAGCTTTTACAACGGCTAAAATTTTAGTTTCAGGTTTTAATTTTTTCTTAAAATAATTTAGATTGTGTTCTAGCGCATTTGCATCAATTTCTAGAACAGTAACGTGGTTATTCATCTTTCTATGCTGAATTTTTTTCAGTATTTACAAACTTAATTCAGTGTTTTTAATTTATTTATTTATTTATTTCGGTTTCTTTGAATTTGTTATAATTTCTTTGTTAGGCAGAATTTTTTTCAGCAATTCATTACTAGATTCAGATTCTTTTTCTTTCTTTTTTACTGCTTTGTAGTAAGCAGCTCTGCTTAATGGCTCATATTCTTGGGTTTCACCAAGCATCACCAACTTATCATTTTGTGCTTTTCTAAAACTATAATGCGCTAAATTTCCCGTGTGTGTGCAAACAGCATGTACTTTAGTTACGTATTCTGCAGTTGCCATTAAAGCGGGCATCGGTCCAAAGGGATTTCCTTTAAAATCCATATCTAAACCAGCGACAATTACACGGACTCCTCTATTTGCCAAATCGTTACAAACGGCCACAATTTCATCATCAAAAAACTGGGCTTCATCAATGCCAACTACATCTACGTCGGTGGTAAGCAATCTAATATTTGAAGCAATAGGCACGGGAGTTGAACGAATTCTAGAATCGTTATGAGAAACGACTTCTTCCTCATCATACCTCGTGTCTAAAGCAGGTTTAAAAATTTCTACTGTCTGTTTTGCAAATTGAGCACGTTTTAAACGTCTAATTAATTCTTCTGTTTTTCCAGAAAACATAGAACCACATATTACTTCTATCCAACCAAATTGTTCTGTATGATTTACCGTATTTTCAAGAAACATTTTGTAATTTTAAGCGTTATAATTTTTGTAATATTGTTTTACTCTTATGCTCAACAAATTTATACATATTTAGGCTTAAAAAATAATTTATTCTGAACTTGATTTAGAACTTGAAGAAACAACACATGCACAAAAAAATAGAAGGTGATTTAATAAGTTTAGCGCACAGTATTTTACAGATGAAAAACAAAGAAAATGTGTTCTTGTTAAAGGAAAAATCGAAAGAAATTTATGAAAAACTATCTGTGCTTGCATTTATTGAAGAATATGTAAATTCAACGCCGAACTTAAAAGAAACAAAATCAGAATTATTAGGAATAGTTGAAAAAGGGTATCTAAAAAAAGAGGAGAGTCTTGCTGAAAAAGTGGTTTTTGAAGAGAAAATTAAAATCGAAGAAAAAGTAATTCCTGATTTAATTGATGCGTCAAAACCAGTTGAAAAAGGGACGGAGGTTTCTGAAATAGAAGAAAAAGTAGAGGTTAAAGTTGAAGAAATTATAGAGCAACCATTTGCAGAATTAGAAGAAATAATCTTTTCTGAAAAGGATGTTTTGAATGATGATAATGCTCAAACAAGTTCAGCCCAAGTAAGTGACGTTATTCGTGTTGAAGAACCCAAAGCAATGTCTTTAGAAGAGGAGTTACAAGACACCTATTCTGTTGATCTAATGGCAGATTTATTTGAAAATGCCCAACCTAAATCTTTAAATGATAAATTGGTAGGCAACATGCAAATAGGATTGAATGACAGAATTGTGTTTGTAAAAAATCTGTTTGCGGGCAGTCAAGAAGATTTTAACAGAGTGGTATCTCAATTAAATACTATTAAATCAGGTAAAGAAGCAAAAGAATTTATTCTTAAAATGGTAAAACCAGATTATAATTGGTCTAAGCATGAAGAATTAGAAATTCGTTTTATGGAAATTATTGAACGTAAATTCGCTTAAATAAGTTCAAAATTTTGCATTTAAAATTCAAAATTAAGGATTCAACTTTTAAAATCTAATTTTCAACTATTGAAACCAGTTTTAATTCACACACATTTTCACAAACGCAAAACTGGAGTTACCAGAAGTATCGAAAATGTGCTTCCTTTTTTTACTGATGATTTTGAAACCTATGTCTATGGTTCTAATATTGATGGAAATAAAATTACTACATCAAAATTAAAGTCCTTATTATTTTCAGATAGAAAAACAGTTGTTCACTGTCATAGAAATAATGAAATTATAAGAATGTTATGCTATCGTTTTTTAGGTGGAAAATTCACTTTAATTGCAACGAGACATGCAGAAACTATTCCTTCAGGATTAACAAAATTCTTACTTAATAAAGCAGACAAAGTAATTACGCTCATAAAAAGTATGAGTAATAATTTAGGAATAGAAAACACCATTGTTGGCCATGGAGTTAGAGTTGGTGAGTTTGTGCCAAATTCTGAGAAAAAGTTAGAGAAAATTTCTCAAGAAAATATCATTTTAAATGCAGGCAGAGTAAGAAAAGAAAAAGGACAACTCGTTTTATTAGAAGCCACAAAAATTTTAAAAGAACACGAGAATTGGGCTTTAGTAATCGTTGGTCAAGTTGATAAACCACCTTTTTTAGAAGAGTTAAAAGCCATTGCTAAAAAGTATGAAATAGAAAGTCAAGTTTATTTTATTAATGAAACTAGAGCTATTATCTCTTATTATCAAGTAGCAAAAATAGTTATAGCTCCAAGTTTTTCTGAAGGGTTTTCTTTAGTAACAGCAGAAGCAATGTCATGTGAGTGTTCTGTAATTGCAACCAAAAGTGTTGGGGTGCATTCAGAATTAATTACGCATGATAAAAACGGATATTTATTTGAAGCCGGAAATGTTTTAGAATTAGAAACCCTCTTATCAAAATCTATTAAAAATGAAATTCCGCTTGTAGGTAAAGAAGCCAGAGAAGAAATTATAAAAAACTGGAGTGCAAAAAAAGAAGCAGAAAATTTAATAAAAGTTTATAAATCATGATGAAAAAAACATACTGTTTAGTGTTTTTAATTGCTTTAGTTGGGTGTAAATCAACTTTTCAAACACAAGAGTTTTCATCTAAAGACATTCCATTAGAACCAAATTATAATAATGAAAAAAATTGGGCAGTTTTACCAAATTCATATTCAGATGATTTAAAAGAATTTGCATCCAAAGAAATAGAGACTTTAAAAGCAGATGTTTTTTACGTGTATCCAACTCTAAATACAGATAAAGATGATCTACGTTGGAATGTGCCAGTAAATGATAAAGACCAACAGCAAAAGGTTTTAAATAAAACAGTTTTGTTTCAAGCGTCAGCTTTTACAACTTCGGGTAAATTGTATGTTCCTTATTATAGACAGGCACATTTACGTTCTTACTCAATGTTGAAAAATGGAGGGGAAGAAGCTTTATTATTAGCATATTCTGATGTTAAAAAAGCTTTTGAAATCTATTTAAAAAAGTATAATAAAGGCAGACCAATTATTATTGCTAGTCATAGTCAGGGTTCTACGCACACTAAATTTCTGTTAAGAGATTTTTTTGATGATAAACCTTTGCAAGAACAATTAATTGCCGCTTATGTTGTTGGGTCGGTTTTAAAGCCAAATCAGTTTAAAACAATTAAACCAATGACTAAGCCAAATGAAATTAGTGGCTTTATTGCTTGGAATACATTTAAAAAAGGAAATTATCCAAAGAAAAAAGATGCTTTTAAAGGCAGTGTAACTACAAACCCAATAACTTGGGATGATGCTAAAACAACAGAATTATATCAACACAAAGGGTTTTTATATTCAAACAAAAAAATCTACAAAAGAGCCTTAAAAATAGAAATTACAGATGGATTGGTTTGGAGCACAAACCCTAAATTTCCAATGCGATTTTTTATGTCATTTATGAAAAATTATCATGTTGGTGATATCAATCTTTTTTGGCAAGATATTAGAGATAATGCAGAATTAAGAACTAAAACTTGGTTAACTAAAAACAAGTAATCGTAACAAACTCTTTTGGTGGTCGTCTTAAAACAAAACCAAGACACATGAAATCATTAGCAACAATTTTCTTTGCATTTTTTATTACAACTTTATCGGCACAAGAAGCAGCATTCAAAAAATTCTATAAAGTTAATAAAGACAAATCTACTTTTTCAATTAATTTATCAGCCTCTTTAGCAGGGTCATTTTTAGACGATGAAGATGATGGTGATTTAATGAACATAATAAAAAAATCGAGTGATTTTAAATTGATGATTTTTGATAATGAAGATGAAGCTGTTTCAAATGATTTTAATAAATTTAAAAGAAGAAACAAGTTAAAAACGTTGGTAAGAGTAAAAGATAGTGGTAGTAAGGCTGAACTATTTTTTATCGAAAAGAATAACTACATAAGAGAAATTATCATCAGAGCAAATAGTGATGTTGAAAACCTAGTTTTATTTGGCTTAAAAACAAAAATTACGAAAGATGAATTAGCTGCGATGATTTCTTCTTCAGATTTAAAGATTTCAGAATAATAAAATCCAAAAGGAAATGTAAAAGAGAATATTTAGCCAATCTTCTCTTTTAGGTTTGCAATAACTTTTTTACTATTGCCAATAAATATTTCATCTTCAAGAATAAAAACAGGGCGTTTTAAAAACGTGTATTCTTTCAAAAGATAGTTTTTATAATCTTTTTCAGATAGGTTTTTATCTTTTAAACCTAGAGAATTATACAATCTTGACCGTTTATTAAACAAGTCTTCATAACTGTTAGAGATCGCAAACATTTTCGCTAATTGAGCAGCCGTAACAGGATCTTTTTTGATGTTTTGAAGCTCAAAACCCTCTGTATTTACTTCTTTTAAAATTCTTTTGCATGTATCACAAGTTTGTAAAAAATAGACTTTCTTCATTTTTATGGATTATATTTACCGTATCAAAATTACACATAAAAATGAATATACAATTTGATATTTTAAAAAAATCTAGAGCGCTTCTTTTAAAAGAATTAGACGGATTGACGTTAGAACAGTTGCATGAAATTCCAAACGGATTCAAAAATAATATTGCCTGGAATGTAGCACACGTGGTGGTTACTGAACAATTGCTCCATTATAAATTATCGGGTTTAGATTGCTTATGTCCAGATGATTTAATTGATGACTATAAAAAAGGAACAGCGCCAACGAAAGTTTTTACAAAAGAAGAATTTGACGAAGTAAAAGATTTATTGATGGGTTTACCAGACACCTTAGAGGAAGATTTTGAAGCAGGTATTTTTGAGAATTATAATGAATATCCAACAAGCACAGGCGTCGTTTTAAATTCTATAGAAGTTGCAATTCCTTTCAACAATTTTCACGAAGGTATTCATTATGGTATCGTAAGATCGATCAAAAAGTTTTTGTAGAATTAGAAGCTATTTCCAGTTTTCACTATTCGCTTCGAGCCCAAAAGCTTCATAGCCCTAATAATTAGCTTGTCTTTAGCTTGACGAAAGATCCAATCAGGACTAAACTTGTTTACTTAATTTTGGCAAATTAAAAGATTATTGGCAATTTTAGAAACTTAAAATTAAGAACATCAGAAAATAGAAAAGATGAAGTTCAACACCAAAACAATTCACGGAGGTCAACAACCAGAAGAAACAACAGGAGCAGTAATGCCTCCCGTTTTTTTAACATCAACATTTGCACAATCCAGTCCAGGAAAACATAAAGGTTATGGGTATGCAAGGGGAGCAAACCCAACAAGAACTGCATTAGAAAACAATTTTGCATCCATAGAAAATGGTACACATGGTTTTGCGTTTTCATCAGGCATGTCTGCCATAGACTGTGTTTTAAGATTATTAAAACCTGGTGACGAAATTATTACAGGAGACGATTTATATGGCGGAACATATAGAATGTTTACGCAATTATTCCAAAAATATGGGTTAGAATTCACCTACGTGGATACAGATGATGTAGCGAATGTTACCAGCGCAATTACAGAAAAAACAAAGTTAGTTTGGTTAGAAACACCAACCAATCCGTTGATGAAAATTGCCGATATAGAAGCAATTTCATTAGGAGTAAAAGACATGAATTCAGCTATTTTAGTGGCGGTAGATAACACATTTGCAACTCCATATTTGCAACGACCATTAACTTTAGGAGCAGATATTGTGATGCATTCTGCAACAAAATATTTAGGTGGGCATTCCGATTTAATCATGGGCGCGTTAATGGTAAAAGAAGAAGCGTTGGCAAAAGAAATACATTTCATTCAGTTTGCAGCAGGAGCCATTGCGAGCCCAATGGATTCTTTTCTGGCATTAAGAGGTATAAAAACCTTACATATTAGAATGCAACGTCATTGTGAAAACGGAAAGGTAGTAGCCAATTTTTTAGAGAAGCATTCAAAAGTAGGAACAGTATATTACCCTGGTTTAGAAAATCATCCAAGTCATAAAATTGCCAAAAAGCAAATGAAAGATTTTGGGGGTATGGTTTCTTTTAAATTAAAAGATGAAAGTAAAGAAGCAACTTTTAAGTTTTTAGAGAATACAAAATTATTTACGTTGGCAGAGTCTTTAGGCGGCGTTGAGAGCTTGGTTAATCATCCTGTAACAATGTCGCATGGATCAATTCCAGAAAAAGAAAGATTAAAAATCGGAATTACAGATTCTTTAATTAGATTAAGTGTGGGTATTGAGGATATCGAAGATTTAGTAGCGGATTTAGAGCAAGCCTTGAATCCATAAAAAAATTAATTCTTTATAAATCTAACAGGTTTTTAAATCCTATGAGGTTTTTTTATTTATATCCTGTTTTTATTAAATTTTGGCTCAAATTTTCTAGTTTCAAACCGTATAAATTTTCTTTTCAGTTGAAAATATACTAGTGACCCAAAAACAGGCAAAATTAAAACGATTCAAAGCCAAATCGTATGTGTAGTTTGATTTTTAACTTTAGATTTTGTAATATCAAAAATTGCCCAAAACCATAATATAATAGTTAAGATTACACATACTAAAATCATTTTTGTCCCCAAAAATAATTTTATTTATTCAATTGTAAAAATTTCTTCTAAATAGAAATTAGCTCTTAAATCATAATTATTAATCGCTTCATTATAAATAATTTTTTCTGCAAGTTGCCTTTTTAAATAGCTCCCTGTATCCCATTTATTATTTTTATTTTTATCAATAATGGCTCTTATGGTATATTTTTTTGGTTCTAATAAATCGAAAACTAATTTTTTAGAAGTTGATATAAATTGACGTTCTATAAGTTGATCTTGGTTTTTCCCCGAGATCAGTTCCACAATTAAATTTTCAGAATTCACGTTATTTACATTTATCGTAATTCTACCATAATCATCTGTTTTTTTCGTACTAATGCTATAAGTTAAGGTATCGTTTTTAACATCATAAATATCTGTAAATGAACTTGGAAGAAATTTTAAACTGTATTTTTCTTCAGGTTTTTTAGCAAAAATAAAACCTATTTTATTTTCTTTTTTTGATAACAATGTTTTGTAATTAACAGCAATCGTATCTTTATCAAAAAGACTAATTTTACTGGTGTCAATTTTAATAATTGGGGTATTACTCGTTAAGTAAAAAGTATCTCTAAAATGAAAAACTCCTTTTACAGTGGCACTCATCACCAAAGAATCTATTTTATTCTTTCTTAATCGAACCGTAAAAGTGTCTATAAATTGATTGTTTTCAATTGTAAAATTTAAAGAATCTGCTTCGAAAGGTGTAAACCAATAGTTTAAAGTATCCTTATTAATTTCAAATTTTGAAACACTTTTAAAATCTGGAGGCACTTCAGAAAGCATATTAATTTTCATATTTTTTGCATCACCCTCAAAACCAAATTCTATTTTTCCTTTGGTTATTTCTTTTCCTCGTTTAAATTGATATGGTTGGTCCTCTTTAAATAGAATAATTGGTGTATTTAAAATGCTATCTCTCGGTAGTTGAATCGTATCAGAAACAAAACCAATTTTATCATTTTTAGGATCAAAAATATAATCGTTCACAGACTCTTTTAAAGCAATCATTAAATAGTTACCTTTTCTTAAATTTGTAAATCGGAAAATAGTAGTATCTAAGGAGGTTGTTATATAATCTGGCTTTTTATTATAAATAATGGAGTCATTAAAACTACTATCTATTCGATACAATAAAACGTTATTGCTTCTGGGTGTTTCGCGAAGTTTAGCATCTCTTATGTCGCCTGAAATTGTTAAAGAATCGATATAATTTCCTGTAGAAAAAACGTATTTAAAATTCTCTAACTTGTTGCTTTCATTATTATCTTCAACCGCGTTTCCAAAATTAAAAATATAGGTTGTGTTTAGTTTTAAAGTATCTATAATTTCTATTTTAAGCTGCTTACTTGCCGACCCTTGAGGCGAAATTAATGGTGGATACTGCATTGGTGGTGAAATCACCAATTGTTTATTAAGATCTTTTAGTTTTATAAACTCATCAAAATTTAGTTTAATTTCTTTTTTCTTAAAATTGATACTTTCATGAGGCGGATTCGCAGTAACAAACAAGGGTGCATCTTCATCTTTTGGACCACCTTCAGGTCTGCCAGTTCTAGCGCAATTAGAAATAAAAATGAGTATGATTAGAAAAAAGAAAAATCGGTAAAAGGTTTTCACAAAAAAAATAAATTTAATACAAATTAACAATTATTTTTTGAATATAAAATCATAAAATTCATTCTGTATATGCCATGGTTAAGATACTTATTTTACAATTTTTAGATTTCTCAAATTCCTTTGCGCACGCTGCTAAAGTTGCTCCGGTAGTAATAACATCGTCAATTAATAAAATATGTTTATTATTGAAAAAAGAAGGGTTTTGTAATAAAAATGTAGTGTCTAAATTTCTAAAACGTTCAAAACGGGCCTTAAAAGTTTGGGTTTTACTGGATGATATTCTTGCTAAATTATTTTCTATAAAGGGTATTTGTAAATGATGGTAAAGCTGTTCTCCGAATTTTGTAACTTGATTATAGCCTCTTTCTCTTAATTTTTTTGGATGTAAGGGCACAGGAATTATATAATCTACAGTCTTAAATTCTTGATTTTCTTTTAAAATTTCACCGAGCCAGTTGCCAAAAAAGACAGCAATTTCCTCATTCCCTTTGTACTTTAAGTCGTGAATTAATTTTTGTGTACTTCCCTTTTTTCTATAAAATAATAAAGAAAAAGCTTTTTCTAAAAGAAAGCTACCGTAAAATGTTTGGGTAACTTTATTCTCACTAAAATCAATAAAGTTGGTTAGAGGCAAATCGTGTCGACAGAAAGTACAAATTACAGTTTCATTTTCAATTAAATGCTGACTGCAAATTGTACACAAGTTTGGGTAAAAAAGATGGAATATGTCTTTTAAAAGTATCATCTTTACGAGACTTTTTTTAGAAAGATAGTTCATAAATAAGAAATAACAATTGTCTAGTAGAATAAAATTTTTTAAAGAAGCCGTAAAAAGCATTAAAACATCGGGCACAGTTGCGCCAAGTTCTCGATTTTTATCAAAAAGAATGTTGCGAGAAATTGATTTTTCTAATGTTGATGTTATCGTAGAATTAGGTCCAGGAAATGGTGCAATTACAAAGTATATTCTAGAAAATTTAGCACCGAAAGCAACTTTAATTTGCTTTGAGATTAATGATAATTTTTATGATCAATTACAAGAACTAAATCATCCACAATTAATTGTTTTAAAAGCTTCCGCAGAAAAAATTATTGACAAATTAAAAAAACTAAATATTCATAAAGTAAATTATATTATTTCCAGTTTACCGCTTGCTATTATTCCTGATGAAGTTTCTGATGAAATTTTAGACAAATCTTTTGAAGTTTTAGCTAATAATGGATCTTTTATTCAGTATCAATATAGTTTAAGTTATTTTAAAAAACTAAAAAATGTATTTAAAGAGTCTATTTCGTTAGAATTTGAGCCTTTAAATATTCCTCCTGCTTTTATTTATCGTTGTAAAAAAGTCGAGTAATTTTTTCTTGATAGAATATAGCAAACCTTTATATTTGCCTTAATTATGGCAAAACAAGAAGATCAATTTAAAAAAGTTTTATCGCACGCAAAAGAGTACGGTTACGTATTTCAATCATCAGAAATTTATGATGGTTTAAGCGCTGTGTATGACTATGCTCAAAATGGAGTTGAGCTAAAGAAAAACATTAGAGATTATTGGTGGAAAGCAATGGTACAGATGCATGAAAACATTGTAGGTATAGATGCTGCCATTTTAATGCACCCAACAACTTGGAAAGCTTCCGGTCATGTAGACGCGTTTAACGATCCTCTTATAGATAATAAAGATTCTAAAAAACGCTATAGAGCTGATGTTTTGGTCGAGGATTTTAGAGAAAAAATTCTAGATAAAATTAAGAAAGACATCGCAAAAGCACAAAAACGTTTTGGAGATTCTTTTGATGAAAATGAGTTTGTAAAAACAAATCCAAATGTATTGCGTCGTCAAAAGCAAATGGGTGAAATTACTACTGAACTTACAAGAGTTCAAGAGGAAAGTGATTTAGAAGGTTTTAAACAACTTATTGAAGATTTAGGGATTGTTTGTCCGGTTTCTGGTTCTAAAAATTGGACTGAAGTAAAGCAATTCAACCTAATGTTTGGCACTCAAATAGGTGCATCCGCAGAAAATTCTA
>TARA_B110000238_G_scaffold167698_1_pt1 | contig 12987 bp, 10 predicted proteins | sample TARA_B110000238 | Tara Oceans TARA_B110000238 (sample SAMEA4397569) | marine metagenome | biome: Polar Biome; feature: [SRF] surface water layer (ENVO:00010504); material: water (ENVO:00002006), including particulate matter (ENVO:01000060) such as... | depth 5 m | reverse complement strand
GTTTGCGGAATACAAGTTACGAACATGGCCCGAAAGACTGACACTTTTCTTTTACAATCGCAGTTGTGCGGCGTGGAGGGCGTTTCTAGTTTCCCGGTGATCAGACTCAAAAAAGGAAGTGTGACGGTTACTTACGACGGCGAGCGGGATTTGAGCTCCTTAAAAACATGGACCCTAGACCAACTCCCTGTGAACATAAACAACGTGAGGAAACCTGAGCAGCTGGAAGCTTTCCTGACTGAAAAAGTAAAGGGGAACCGATGCGGACGCGAAGCCGTTTGCGTTTTGTTTTTCAGCGACACCACGGAGACCCCCGCGTGGTACAAAGTTCTGGCGAACACTTTGAAAGGGAGGTTCTTTTTCTGTGAGGTTCGGGCGCGGAACGAAGGGCTGGCGTTACAATTGATGGACGCGCCTCGGTTTCCTTCCCTGGTTTTGGCGTGCGGAGGCGACGCGTCGCGAACGGTCGAGTACGCCGGCGAGCTTCTTCACACGATGATGAACCCGACCGACGTGGCGAAGTGGGTCGAGTCCTGGAAACACGGCGACGGCGCCGGGGCGTGTCTTGGCGTGGTGTCAACCCCGAAAACGGGCACGAAGCTGGACAAAAATCTCGCGTACGAAACAATGCGGGTTTCAAAACTCAAAGCCGTGTTGGCCGCGAACGGGATTCCGTGTATCTCGTGCGCCGAGAAAACCGACTTCACCGCCGCGATTCGAGACGCGATTGTAGAAAGAACCGAGCTGTAGGGGGGGGGTAGTCGTAAGGTGTGCATCGGACTTTCCCGAGAGGCAATAACGGCCGTTACTTCCATGACGTCGTCGCGCCGAAACCGTCGCCCGTTAGTTAACTTTTCGGACCTCCTCTTGTAATCTTGCCTCGACAAAAATACAGAAATTGTGAAAGCTCGACTTTGCTTCCCAATCCTCGTCACAGCGAGGTACGCGCGTTCGCAGTCGCGGTCCGCGACTGCTTCGCGCCGTGACGCGCGTGTGTTTCCCAGACTCGTCCACTGCACTGCGATAACATAAAAGAATGCCTCCGCACGACCCCACGCTGTGGCTGGAGTCCGACAGCGACCTGAGTTCGGAACCCTCGGGGTTGCCAAACGCGGAGCTCGGCGACGTGGACGCGGTGGTGGCGAGCGCGGTGCTGGGAAGGCTTTTCCAGAGACTGCGTTTGTTGAACCTTTTGAAAGTAGACGGGGTTGAGCAGGTAGGTGGTGGGACCCACGGTCGGAACCACGCCCGCGGGATGGGTGGGACCCGACCCGGACACGATCCCATCATCCATCCCAAACACGATTTGGCACAATTGAAGGCATTCGTTCGTCGAGTACTTTGAGCGCCGCATTTTCAAAGCACGCGCCGGGGCGTTCAACGAATACGCTCACCACGAGATGCAAGGTCTATGGATACCTTAATTTCACACCGCATTCTGACCACTGCGACCACTCCTTCGCACCCAATTCATTCCCCGAATCTGCTGACTAACAACCCAGGCTGCGGAGATGTCCCGGGGCGTGGGCGCCGAGATCAGCCGCGTGATGCAAACGCAGTTTTTGCTTGAGAAGCGGTTCGAAAGTCTGCTTGGCGAGAGGGAGACGCTCATGCACGCGGCGAACAAGGCGCCTTATTTGGAGAACCAGCGCCGGGTCAGCGAAACCGCCACAACGCTAAGGTCCACCACGCGCGAGCTTTGCGTCAACTTGAAAGAAAGCCCCGATTTGCGGGCGAATCTTCTTTGGGCCGTCGGGTTAAGAGCGGAACTTCAGAGTTTAGTCGCGGAAACTTTGCAAACCCTACGCGACGACAACAGTTTTCCCGGGCTAGTTCGCAGGCGGGTCAAGGAACAAGCCAAGGATTTGGACAAAGAACAAGTCCACATACGGGAAACGAACGTTTCGCGAGAGGTACGTATTGCATTTCCCAAATCCCTCCGACTGTTTGACCGTACAATACTGACACTTTTCTGGCAAAACTCGAGGTTGATTTGTTGAAAAAACACATCCGCGCCGAACAGGAAGCGTACGACGCCTGGGAAGGTACGTCTTTGTATACGCAAACAGTCACAGAGTTGGGCTCTATTTCCCACCCAACTCGTCCCGCCGACTGCAGACTGATTGCGCATACGGAACTGACACTTTCCTTTTTATCTTTCTTTTTTATCAGCAAACAAAACCAAAATCGTGGACGAGATGAAACACGACTTGAAAACCAAAAAAACGAAAACCGGCGTGGAAACCGTTTTCGCCAAGAAAGGTATGTCCCCGCATTTCCCAAATCATAGACTCCCTGTTTTATCTCTCAGCTGGTGACCGTTGTCCATACATCGCGATATACAAGGCCCTGACACTTTTCGTGTTCAAAACTCCAAAGACGTCGTGGCGAACAGCGAGTGCGGCGCGCGAACGCGGGCGCAGGCGTTGTCGTCGTTGCGACGGGAAACCGAGGTTTTGCTCGGGGAGGTTTTGAGGGAGACAAACGCGCATCGAACGATCGCCACGTTTTTGGATAAAAAAGACGCCGACCTGTTAAAGCGGTGCGTTGTTGTTGAGGCGAAACACGCGACGGACGCGGAGAAGCGGGCGCGGCAACTAAGCGAAACAAACGCGCGTTTGGAGGTGCTTGAGGAGAGGCTGCCGTCTGTGACGGGGGCGTATGAAAAAGAGCTTGGGCTGCAGAAAATACGACAAGGTACGTCCCCGCATTTCCCAAACCCTGTTTTGACGGTTGTCCAGAGTAATTACTCAGGCCACGTTACGAAATACTGACACTTTTGTGTAAAAACGGAAAAGCGGAAAAGCAAAAAGCTTCGGCGAAGGCGGAAAAAGACGCGAGCGGGGGCGCGGAAAAGCGCGCGCGCGCCGCGTCGCGCATGCAGTTCCTACACAAAGCGTACCAAACCGACCGCGACGAGAAAGTCGCCCAGCAGGAACTGGCGAAAGCGGAGGCGGAGGCGGCGAAGGGGGATGGGATAAAAGGGGGGGGGAAGGGGAAGGGAAAGAAATAAACTTTTTATCTCTCTATTTTTGTCAAAAAGAAATACCACTATCCTGCGGTGCGCGGGGAAGTATCTGCATGACGCAGGTATTATCTTCGATGAATTCGAAGGTATTATGCCTTAGGCATAATAGAGCATTTCGTCGTACTGTTGTACGCTACTCAACTTTCGAGTCGGGTCGGCGACTCGCGACCTGGTTTTTGTGTCAGGTTCAACCTGGAGAATTGCTCCGGGTTCGGATCAAAAGAATCCGTTTTTGCACGTGGTAAGATGCTCCAAAAGAATCCGTTTTTGCACGTGGTAAGATGCTCCTGGGACGTCGGTCCCCAGTTTCGGATTCCTCCCGAATCCGTTTTGTGATGCAGATGGCGCTTGCAAAACTGGTCACTTAACCGGTCACTTGACGTACTCAATCGTTAGCGCCTTCGCCGCCATGGCGAGCGCGCCTTCGTAGGTTTTGTTTCCCCCGATGAACCCGGCGGCGTGCACGAAGACGCACCCGTCGATGCCAGACACCGCGTCCAACGCACCATCACGAACGCCTTGCCACGCTTTCGGCAAAGGCTTGCGGTTTTCAAACGAGTTCGGCGTTAGCGGGATGGCCTGGATGCGCCACGCCCCGCCGGTGTCCTCGTACAGCGCGTACTTGGGAAGCGGGTCCGTGCCTCGCTCCGCCTCGAGCTCGAACAGGTGTTCCTTCCACGGGCAGTACCCGGGCAGCTTCAGGATCTCGCCGGAAGGGTGGGTCGTTTTCGCTGTACGAAAAATTCAACCCGGAAAGTGTCAGTCTTGTATATCGCGATGTATGGGCAACAGTCACCAGCTGAGAGATAAAACAGTGCGTGGCGGATTTGGGAAACGACCGGGCGGCCGTACCTTCGTCCAACGCCTGCACCACGTGCCCCCTGGCTAACAACCACGATTTGCCGTAGTACTTCAGCGCGTCCACGAACTCGGCGCCGGTCATTTCCATGGCCTTCCTGAACTGCGTGAGTTGCGACTCTGGGGTAAACGGTTCGTTCCACGCGGGGTTCAGCTTGCCAACTCTTGAGGGAAGTGACGTGTTGACTTCATACTTCTGCGGCGCGTCCGTGTCATACTGGTTCACGCCGTTGTCGTTCGCGTCAACGGCTTCTATGAACGTTTTGTACATCTTTAAAAAGATCTTCTCCACCCGTTCGTCGCCTTGTTTCCACCCCAACACGTTCGCCACGATCTCCCGGCCGAAGTGCTTGTACACCAAGCCCGCGGACGAGAGTTTGGTGGTGAACCCGAACCCGAAAACCTCCGTGAAGCCTTTCTGGTGGTGGTCGAATTTGTTCTTCGCGAGGTCGTACGTCGCGCCCACGTCGATGACGACGTCGCAGGTCGCCAACACTTCAGGGTCTCGCGAACGCACGATCTCGCCACCAGAGTACGCGCTTGTTTGTTGGAGCAGAAAACACCCCAAGGCTTCGTCGCAGTGGAAGGAACCGTCGTGCGTGCCGATCGTGGTGGGCGCCATTCGTTTCGTGCCGGACATGCAACGCGTGGCGGTTCGGGGAGAGTATGCGTTGGCCTTGAAACGCAAACGAGCTGGATGGTGAACGAGTTCAGTCACGAAACTCCGAGCGAGAAGCGCGGGGAGCATACACCGGCGGAAACCGAGTGTGACGTCGAGTGAGCTGGGACGATCGGAGGCCGACGATCTGGGGATCTTGATCTGCAGCCGCCTCGCAGGCTCGGGAAAATCTGGCTGGCGCCAAAAAAGTGTTGGTAAATTTGCTGACAAGGATGAGCTTGTTGCCATTCTCCCGGCCGCGCCTCCCTGTTCCGCGCGCCATGGCCTCGCAAGCGAGTCACCACCCCTCACCCGCGGGCGTGGGTTCTCGCCTCCTCACGCTGATGCGCCCCGAAGCCGGTGTGTCTCAGGACAGCAGAGTCCTCCCGAGTGGCTCGCACCTTTTTTCTCGTGCTCCCGAAACAACAACCACCGAACTTTTTTGGCGCGAGGAGACCGACTCCATGGGTACCGTGCGCGTCCCGAGTGACAAGTACTGGGGCGCGCAGACGCAGAGAAGCCTTGAAAACTTCAAAATCGGAGGCGAAAAGATGCCTGTTGAGATGTTGCGTGCGCTTGCGATTGTAAAGCACGCGGCGGCGAGTGTTAACGAGGATCTGGGAAAGTTACCCTCGGAAATCGCGGGGCTGATTCGCGCCGCGTCGCGAGAAATCATCGAGGGAAAGCTAGATGCGCACTTCCCACTGGTGGTGTGGCAAACAGGCAGTGGCACGCAGACCAACATGAACGTCAACGAGGTTATTTCAAACCGCGCGTGCGAGATGGTGGGTTCGGTTTTGGGAAGCAAAACGCCGGTGCACCCAAACGACCACGTGAACATGAGCCAGGTGGGTTTTTTGGTGCACAAATCCGCCTCGCCGTTGACCGCCCCGTTCGTGACTGTTTACGTAGTGCACTACGGCCGTAACTGTTTCCACAAGACTGACCCTGACCTTCTTCTTGCACTCTCCACAGAGTTCCAACGACGTTTTTCCCACCGCCATGTCCGTCGCGACCGCGTACGAAGTACGAGAGGGGCTGATTCCGGGTTTGCGTGTTCTACGGGACGATTTAGAGCGCAAATCGAGGGAGTGGGAAACAATCGTCAAAATAGGCCGGACGCATCTCATGGACGCGGTGCCTATAACCCTGGGGCAGGAGTTCGGCGGGTACGCGCAGCAGATGAAGAATTCGTTACTCAGGGCGAAGGTACGTGTGTTGGGCGTTTCGCCAAATCCCGGACGACGCCGACTGTTTCGCCGATTGTCCGCCCGTAGCTACTCACGTAACATGGCCCGAAACACTGACACTGTGTTTTACCCATCGCGAGGCGTCGTTGGTGCATTTAACCGAGCTCGCGGTTGGCGGCACCGCGGTCGGTACCGGGTTGAATTCTCATCCCCTGTACGCGGACAAGATGGCGCACGAGATATCGAAACTCACGGGGCTGCCGTTTGTGTCTGCGCCGAACAAGTTTGAAAGCTTAGCCGCGCACGACGCGCAGATTGCGTTATCAGGGATGCTAAAAACCATGGCGCTTTCTTTGCTGAAAATATCAAACGACGTGCGCATGCTCGGCAGCGGCCCACGAGCCGGCCTTGGCGAATTAAACCTCCCCGCGAACGAACCAGGTTCGTCAATCATGCCCGGCAAGGTAAACCCGACGCAGTGCGAGGCAATGATGATGGTGTGCTCGCAGGTCATCGGCAACGACGCGGGCGTGACGCTGGGCGGCGCCGCGGGGTCGCACTTCGAGCTCAACGTCGCGAAGCCGCTGATTGCGTTCAACAACCTGCAGAGCATCAAGCTTCTGTCGGAAGCCTCGGTTTCGTTCGCGGTGAATTGCGTGCGAGGCATCGAACCAAACCTGGAACGCATCGACGAGCTGATGAGATCCTCATTGATGCTCGTCACCGCGCTGAACCCGCACATCGGGTACGACGCCGCGGCGAAAATCGCGAAGAAGGCGCACTTGGAGCGAACCACTTTAAAGCAAGCGGGCGTTGAGTTGGGGCTGGTCACGGAACAACAGTTCGATGCGTGGGTCAAACCGGAAGAGATGGTGTCGCCGGACGGCAAGCCGCCTGGGGGAGCTTCCAGGTACCAAAGGCTGGCGCTCGCGTCGGCGAGCAGGTTGTAAAAAAAGTGTCTGTACAACCAGAGGTAATAGTCCCTTCACCCAAACTACCACCTATGGTACAACTGAAGTGGTCCACGAACTCGTCTCTCAGCGCTTTTTCTCGGCGCGTTTTCGGTTTCTGGACAACGACAACGACAACGCGTACCAGGTCATTGACGCGACGAGAGCGGTGAGCTCGCAGGCGTAGATGGTGAGCCATATCCAAACCACGGGGTACGGCCACGAGGCCAGGCCCTCGGCTAAGAAACGGGGCCAGACCACGGGGACGGCTGTGCCGACGACCGCGACGAATGTGTTCCAACCGACGCAAACGCACATGCCACTCTCACCCCAGGCCGACGGTTGCAGCACCGCGACGAGCCCGAGCGCGAGGTTAATCGATGCGAGCACGACTGGCCCCGCAACGCCGCCAATCTCTCGCTCCGTTATCCAATACTCGGAAGCATCGCCCGCGTTACCAACGGTGTACATTACCAGCAGCGCGTGCACCGCGGCGTTGCCCAGATTGGCCCACCCCGACAGCAAACGCAAAAGCCGAGACGAACGGGCAGCGTCGGTGCATTGGCTGGTGTTGGACGCGTTGGCGTAAAAGGCCACGGCGCCGAACATGACAACCGCCTTTGCGAGAACCATCAGGAACAGGGCGACTACGATGCCGCCGTCATTCGACACAGCCGGGGCGGAAGCAGAGGGCCGCGACATTTTGTGCCTCTCAGGTTTCGTCTCGTCTCGATCTCGTCGCGCCTTTCACCCTCTCGCAGTCTGTTTCAACGTCGCGGTTTCGATCGATCGAAACACTAGCGCTCGCGCAGGGTCGGAGGAGCTCCCTTTTCTCCACGACCCCGACGCACGATGTCGGTGATCGACCGGTTCCCGCACAGCACCGCGGAGCTGCGGCGGGTCAAGGCGGTGCAGTTCGGGGTGTTGTCTCCCGATGAGATCGTGCGTGCCCGCCGCTTTGCGAATGCCAAATTCTCCCGCCGCGCGTGGTTCACTCACAAAATAAAATGTCTAGGGTTGCCTGTCGTGCGCTGCCGCCGTTGTCCACGCCTTGACCTGACCCTGTTGTTTCCCACCTCGACCTCGTCCCACAATGCGCACGTACACAGCGCAAAATGTCCGTGTGCGAGATCGAAACCAGCGAGACGTACGAAAAGGGCAAGCCGAAGCGGGGGGGTTTGTCCGATCCGCGGATGGGAACCATGGACCGCGCGATGAAGTGCGAGACGGATGGGATGGGCAGCACGGACACCCCAGGGTATTTCGGACACCTGGAGCTCGCCAAGCCGGTGTACCACCACGGGTTTATTAAGAACGTGGTGCACGTGCTGCGATGCGTCGGGCACTCCAGCAGCAAGCTGATGATCGACAAGGTACGGTCACACTCCACGACAACGTCCCAGCCGCCCAGGCCGAGTGCCACGAAGCCTGACTGGCCGCCATACGATTTCTGAGGGAAATTCTGGCCGCGTTTTTGGCGATTTCTGACAAGTGTCAGAGCGCGCGATCGCGCCGCCCGTGGTTGGTCACCTACCCCGAAACCTTTGGGGACGATTAACACGATTAAGAGTCGTACCAGACGTACCCTAACAACACACACTGACCCTCTCGTAATACATCGTCGATCGTGCGTGTACTCGCTCCCGTCCATCCATCGCGGCCAAATCAATCCCAAAAATCCATAGGATTCCGACCCCCGCTTCGCGCAGCTCATGCGCGTGAAGAACCCGAAGCAGCGGCTTCGGAAGTTCACGGATGCGTGCAAGACACGCACGGTGTGCCCGTCGTCCGGTACCCCCCAACCGCAGTACCGGCTGGAAGGCATGAAGATCACGTGCGAGTTCAAACAAAAAGCCGGCGAGGAGGGTGGTTTTCTGCCCGAAGGCGGCGAGAGGAAGTTCGTGCTCAGCGCGGAGCGCGCTTTCGAGATTTTGAAAAACGTGTCCGACGAGGATTGCCGGATCCTCGGGTTGGACCCGGAGCACGCGCACCCGAGTTGGTTCATTCTCAGTGTACTGCCGGTGCCGCCGCACCCGGTTCGGCCGTCTGTGGCGTTCGACGCGTCCACGCGCTCGGAAGACGACCTGACCGTGAAGCTCATGGAGATCGTGCGCACGAACAAAAACCTGCAGCGCCAGGAACAAAACGGCGCCCCGCAGCACGTAATAGGCGAGTTCACGGAACTGCTGCAGTACCACATCATGACGTTCATGGACAACACCGTGGCGGGGATGCCGAGGGCGCTGACCCGGAGTGGCCGGCCCATTAAGTCCATCAGCGAACGCCTGAAAGGCAAGGCTGGGCGCATCCGGGGTAACCTGATGGGCAAGCGCGTGGATTTCAGCGCGCGCACGGTGATCACCCCAGACCCCAACCTGATGCTGGACGAACTCGGCGTGCCTTGGTCAATCGCCCTAAACATGACCTACCCCGAAACCGTCACGCCGTACAACATCGAGCGGCTACGGAAACTGGTGGAGAACGGCCCGCACCCACCGCCCGGCGAAACGGGCGCCAAGTACATCATCCGCGAAGACGGCCAGCGCCTTGACCTCCGTTTTTTGAAGAAGGAATCCGAAAAACGGTTAGAGTACGGCTACAGGGTGGAACGACACATGATCAACGGCGACTGCGTGTTGTTTAACCGGCAGCCTTCGTTGCATAAGATGAGCATCATGGGGCACCGCGTGCGGATCATGCCGTACAGCACGTTCCGCATGAACATTTCCGTCACGCCGCCGTACAACGCCGATTTCGACGGCGACGAGATGAACATGCACCTGCCGCAGTCCATGGAAACGCGGGCGGAGGTGCAGGAGCTGATGATGGTCCCGAAGATGATCGTGTCTCCGCAGGCGAACAAACCTGTCATGGCGGTGGTGCAGGACACCCTGCTTGCCTGCAGGTTGATGACGAAAAGAGATTGCTTCATCACCAAAGACGTGTTCATGAACATCCTGATGTGGCTTGAGAACTGGGACGGGAAGGTTCCCAAACCGGCGGTGCTGAAACCGGAACCGCTTTGGACCGGGAAACAGGTGTTCACGATGTTCGTACCGGACGTGAGTTTGCTGCGCACGAGCGCGTGGGCGCGTGATGCGGATGACGGCGACTTCAGCGTGGACGACACCGGCGTGCGCATCGAAAGGGTAAGCGCCTTTCCCACCCGTCACCACACACCGCCTCCCCGATCGGCCCGATTACCCGCCCGACTGTTTACGTAATACGTACTGGTACCTGTTACCGTGGTAACAGTTACGAAGTCACAACACGGTACCCTGTGCAATCCCAGATATACACATCACGACCGACTGACGCTTTCGGGGTTAATCCTACCAGGGCGAGCTCATCACGGGGACGCTTTGCAAGAAAACCATGGGCAGCGGCGGCGGCGGGTTGATTCACGTGATTTGGGAAGAGTGGGGCCCCACCGCGGCGCGCGGGTTCATCTCACAGGTCCAGTGGTTACTAAACCACTGGCTTCTGCACCACGGGTTCACCATCGGTATCAGCGACACGATCGCGGATGACGGCACGATGCGGGAGATCAACGACACGATCACGAAAGCCAAGGCGGACGTGAAAGAGGTGATCAACCTGGCCCAAAAAGGCGAACTCGAAATGCAACCCGGGATGACCATGCAGCAGAGTTTTGAACAAAAGGTGAACCAGATTCTGAACAAAGCGAGGGACAACGCGGGGAACAGCGCGCAGTCATCCCTGGATGACACGAACAACGTCAAGATGACCGTCCAGGCGGGATCGAAAGGATCTTTCCTGAACATCTCGCAGATGATCGCGTGCGTGGGGCAGCAAAACGTGGAAGGGAAGCGGATTCCGTTCGGTTTCGACGGGCGGTCGTTACCGCACTTCACGAAGGATGACTTTGGCCCCGAATCCAGAGGATTCGTGGAGAACTCGTACCTGCGAGGTCTGACGCCTCAGGAGTTTTTTTTCCACGCCATGGGTGGCCGGGAAGGTTTGATCGACACGGCGGTGAAGACAAGCGAAACCGGGTACATCCAGCGCCGCCTCGTAAAGGCGATGGAGGACATCATCGTGAAGTACGACGGCACCGTGCGGAACAGCGCCGGGGATGTTATTCAGTTCCTGTACGGCGAGGACGGCATGGACGCGACGTACGTAGAGAGCCAGAAAATAGACACGTTAAGGCACAACAAGGAAAAGTTCCGAAGCACGTTCCACCTGGACCCCGATGAACCGGCGTTTGGGAAAGGGTACATGTCGGAAAGCCAGGCGTTTGACTTGGCGAGCAGCGTGGAGAAGCGCGCGCTTCTGGACGCGGAGTGGGAACAGGTGCTTGCTGACCGGGAAGAGCTGCGGACCACCATGAGCACCGGTGACCCGGGGGTTCATCTCCCCGTCAACCTGAAGCGGATCATCTGGAACGCGCAGAAGAACTACGGCTTGGTCAAAGACGTCTCAGCCCCCGGACGGGAACGGGAAGAACTGCAAGCCGTGAACGTCATCGAAAGCGTGCGGTCGCTGCTCAACGGCCTCGTCGTGGTGCCCGGGCAAGACGCGCTTTCCCTGGAGGCGCAGCGGAACAGCACGATTCTATTCTTCGCGCTTGTGCGAAGTACTTTATCAGCAAAGAGAGTCATGAGGGAGTTCAAGCTCTCCCCCGCGGCGTTCAACTGGGTGATCGGTGAAGTCGAGAGCCGGTTCAAAATGGCCTTGGCGCCACCGGGCGACGGAATCGGGACGGTCGCCGCGCAATCCATCGGCGAGCCCGCGACGCAGATGACCTTGAACACGTTCCACTTCGCCGGTGTATCCGCGAAGAACGTTACGCTTGGTGTGCCTCGGCTAAAGGAGATCATCAACATCGCGAAACAAATCAAAACCCCCAGTTTAACCGTCGCGCTGCGCGCTGATTTAGCGGGCGACCGCGCGATGGCCAAGAGCGTCCAAGCCAAGCTGGAGTACACCACCCTGCACAGCGTCGCGGCGATGAGCGAGGTGCACTACGACCCCGATCCGACGGACACGGTGATTGACGAGGACCGGGAGTTCGTGCGTTCGTACTACGAGATGCCTGACGAGGAGGTTGACGCGTCGCGGATGTCGCCGTGGCTGCTGCGCATAGAGCTGAACCGGGAGATGATGGTGGATAAGAAGCTGTTGATGGCAGATCTGGCGGAGCGCGTGAACGCGGATTTCCAGGATGACCTTTCCTGCATTTTCAACGACGACAACGCGGAGAAGTTGTTACTACGAATCCGCATCATGAACAACGAACTCGAGAAGCAAGGGGACGACGTCGGGAACACGGAGGATGAGGTGTTTCTGAAACGTCTAGAGGCGCAGATGCTCGACAACCTGGCGCTGCGCGGCATAGCGGATATCAAAAAAGTGTTCATCAGGGAAGCCAACGTGATGGGCGTGGACCCCGTGACGGAGGCGTTTGGGAAAACCAGCGAGTGGATGCTCGATACGGAGGGGGTCAATTTACTCGAGGTGATGAACCAGGAAGAGGTTGACTTCCGGCGCACGACGAGTAACCATCTGATTGAGGTGATTCAGGTGCTGGGTATTGAAGCCGTGCGGAACACCTTACTTAAAGAGTTAAGAGGCGTGATCGAGTTCGACGGGAGTTACGTGAACTACCGGCACCTCGCGATTCTGGTGGAGGTGATGACGTACAGGGGGCACCTCATGTCAATCACGCGGCACGGCATAAACCGAGTGGAAACCGGGCCCTTGATGCGGTGCTCGTTTGAGGAGACGGTTGACATTCTGATGGAAGCCGCCGCGTTCGCGGAGAGGGACCGGATGACCGGTTTGAGCGAAAACATCATGCTCGGCCAATTCTGTCCGCTCGGCACGGGCGAGTTCGGGTTACACCTGAACGAGGAAATGCTGAAAGAAGCCGTGGACTTGGTACGTGTTCCTTTTCCCTCGCTCCTACGTGATTATTTACTGCGCACTACACACATCGCAAGTGCCCTGTTTGCGCATACAAGTCACGGGAAGACTGACCTTTTTCTTTTTCCCCTCTCAGGACTTGGGGGTCGCGTACGGCGACGCGGGCGTGGGGGCGGGTGTTACCCCAGGTCGGGGTGTTACCCCCGGCAGAGGCGGGGACGGGAACATGTCCCCTTCCTTCTTGCTCTCGCCGAACACGGGAATGGCGTCGCCGTTTGACGAATCCATGCGGTTCTCCCCTGGCGCCGAGTCAACGGGGAACGGCGCGTACGGCACCGCCACGTCGCCCGGGTACTCTCCGACGTCGCCCGCGTATTCGCCGACGAGCCCGGCGTATTCACCGACTTCGCCGGC
>TARA_B110000238_G_scaffold53695_1_pt1 | contig 13014 bp, 11 predicted proteins | sample TARA_B110000238 | Tara Oceans TARA_B110000238 (sample SAMEA4397569) | marine metagenome | biome: Polar Biome; feature: [SRF] surface water layer (ENVO:00010504); material: water (ENVO:00002006), including particulate matter (ENVO:01000060) such as... | depth 5 m | reverse complement strand
AAAAAAAAATAGAAAAAAAATAAAATCGAATTATTAATTAAAAACGATACACAGATGTCAGGTGCTCAGTCTTTATCAAAAACAAATTATACAGTTCCAGTTGCAATAATAGCAGGCTTGTTTGCTATTTTTGGTTTTATAACTTGGATTAACGGTGCTTTAATTCCGTTTATGAAAACTTTAAACCAGTTAACAGAAGCACAATCTTATATGGTAGCCTCTGCATCTTATATTTCTTTTGTGTTAATGGCACTGCCCTCGTCTTATATACTAGGTAAAATAGGATATAAAAAAGGGATGTCTCTAGGTTTGGCCATTATGGGTGCGGGTGCTTTGTTATTTATTCCTGCAGCCGAGGCTCAAACGTATTGGTTGTTTTTAACAGCAATTTTTATTCAAGGAACAGGTATGACTTTATGCCAGACAGCCGCCAATCCATACATCACCATTATTGGGCCAATTGAAAGCGGTGCAAAGCGCATGGCGCTTATGGGTATTGCAAATAAAAGTGCTGGTGCAATAGGTTCTTTAGTATTTGGTGCTCTTTTATTATCTGGAATTGATGAGGTAAAAGAAAAAATAGGAACCGTTTCTGAAGCAGAAAAAGAACATTTATTAAGTACCATGGCAGACAGTGTTTTTATGCCTTATGTGGTAATGGCGATTGTATTATTTGTGTTTGCTTTTTTAATAAGAAAGGCACCTTTACCAGAAGTTGAAATTATTGAGAATGATGCGGTTGAAAACAAAGAAACAACAAAAACAAGTATTTTTCAGTTTCCACATCTTTGGTTAGGAGTGCTTACTTTATTCGTATATGTTGGGGCCGAGGTCATTGCAGGAGATTCAATTATAGCTTACGGATTATCTCTTGGAATACCAGCAGTAGACGCGAAATTCTTTACTTTGTTTACGTTATCTGCTATGGTAGTAACATACGCTTTAGGCGTTGTACTAATTCCGAAATACTTAAAACAAGATACAGCATTAAAAATAAGTGCTATTCTTGGTATTGTTTTTAGTGCTTGTATTCTAGCGACTACAGGATTTACTTCAGTTCTTTTTGTTGCATCATTAGGTATTGCAAACGCATTGGTGTGGCCAGCAATATGGCCATTAACACTAAACGGTTTGGGTAAATTTACAAAGACAGCGTCTGCTTTACTAATTATGGCAATTGCAGGAGGTGCCGTTATTTTGCCATTATATGGGAAGTTAGTAGATGCTGGAAAATATGAATTAGTTACTGGCGGAATGCAAGAAGCTGAAGCTATGGCAATGGCCTCTACAAGCAGTTATTGGATATTGATGCCTTGTTATGCCATGATTCTATTTTTTGCAATTTGGGGACATAAAATTAAAAATTGGAGTAAAAAACAATAAGATTTTTCACAGAATTAAATGAGATACTATTTTAAAAATTAAAATAGATAAGGCAACAAGTTTCGAAAAAATATGTAAAAATATTGGAATTGTAGTTTTTGAAAATACAATAGCTGTAGCCTCTTAAATTGCATCAGAAATAGCCGATTTAATTGGAGTAAAACAAACTCAAAAACAGAACTATTAAGATGTACTCGTATCTATTATTAGTTTTACTTATAGGTCATTTTTCTAAATTAATTAAACCAGGTGCCTTAAGAATAAGTACAACAACCATTAGAACTGCCAAAGAAAGTACTTCTTTTAATTGTAAAGACAGTAAATTATTACCTGTGGTTATGAATAAAATAGACGCTAAGATGAGTTACAAGCTTATTATTAGCAACAGTAAAGCATTTTTAGAAATAGAACCGCGTGCTATGCAGATAATTATTTACTAAATTTACTTTTTTTAAATTCAAAAAATATATGAATAATAAGGCATACACCATTTTTATAAGTTTTATAGTTGCATTAGGAGGATTCCTTTTTGGCTTTGACGCAGGTATTATTTCTGGAGTTATGTCTTTTGTGGGACCACAGTTCGATTTAAGTGACATTCAATCTGGTTGGGTGGTAAGTGCTCCTACATTTGCAGCCATGTTTGCAATGCTGTTTTCTGGAAGATTAAGTGATGTTCTTGGAAGAAAAAAAACACTTATTTTAGTAGCTTTTTTATATGCTATTTCTGCTGTTTTATCTGCTTTGGCAGGTTCTTATGAAATGCTTTATGTGGCAAGAATTATTGGAGGCATCGCTTTTGGGGCTGCTTTAATTATCGCGCCCATTTATATTGCAGAAATTTCAACAGCAGAAAACAGAGGTAAGTTGGTTTCTTTGCAACAATTAAACATTGTTTTTGGTTTTTTTGCTGCTTTTTTAAGTAACTATTTCTTTAATAAATACAATACCATAGAAAACACTTTTTTAACGGATGAAAACGTTTGGAGATGGATGTTAGGAGTCGAGTTGTTTCCCGCATTGTTTTATTTTGTTTTCTTGTTTTTTATTCCTAAGAGTCCGCGTTGGTTATACTTAAAGGAGAATTTTGAAGAAGCAAAAAAAGTATTAACTCAAATACATGGCACTGAAAGAGGAGCAAAAGAAATTATTGAGATCGAAGGAAATATTCATGCTAATAAAAATAAATCTAGTGTAAAAATAAAAGATTTATTAAAACCCTCTTTGCGTTTTATTATCGTGGTTGGGTTAATTATAGCGGTACTACAGCAAATTACAGGAATAAATGCAGTCTATTTTTACGCAACTTCAATATTTGAGCAAACAGGTATTGGCACAGATGCCGCTTTTTCATCAGGTGTTTTATTAAGCTCTATTTCTGTGGTATTTACTTTTGTTGCCATCTATTTAATTGATAAAATGGGCAGAAGGCCTTTGTTATTGATAGGTACTGCTGGTATTGCCATTAGTTTGTTAGTGTGTGCTTATGGTTTTAATGAAGCAACCTATCAATTATCAAAAGAAAATATCCATCAATTTAATTTTTCTGATGCTGAAAAACTAGTGCCCTTAGCAGATAAAACTTATGAGAATGATGTCGCTTTTAAAAATGATTTAAAAGAAGCTTTAGGAACTAAAATTTATAACAAAAATGAAGGAGCGATTTTAGAGGCAGCAACCACTATAAATGCCAATTTAATATTAATAGGAATTCTTGGTTTTATAGCCTGTTTTGCTTTCTCATTAGGCCCTGTAATGTGGGTTTTATTGTCAGAGTTGTATCCTTTAAAGTATAGAGGTTTGGCTATTGGCGCTATTGGCTTTGTAAACTCTTTCGTGAGCTGGTTTGTGCAACAAATTTTTCCTTGGGAATTATCGAACTTAGGAAGTGCCTTGACTTTTTTCTTATTTGGAGCTGTCGCTTTCGTTGGTTTTTTTATCCTTTTAAAAATATTACCAGAAACCAAAGGAAAGTCTTTGGAAGAATTAGAAATGGAGTTTGTTGAAAATTCATAACATAAAATACAAAGGTGTTCGATAGTATACGCTTGTAAAGTTTCATAATGAAGTTAAAAGTAAAACAAAGGAAAATATATCTTTTGAGGTCAATAGTTATTGGCGTATGATTTTCTTTTGATATACATAATAGAGATAGATTGTTGTCCGATAAAAAAATCGACAAATATTGAGGATTTTTTCGTCACGTTGATTAAATCTCTCACTGAATAGTCAACGATGAGTAAAATTAGTGTTTTTTTCGGATAGCCGATTTTCATTCAAATGATTGGCTTATTGGATATAAGTATGTTAGATTCCTGTTTAAAGAACCACAAATCAGACCATTATGATGAACGTTCCGTCACATTTCAGCACCTAATAACCTTACTTTTTAACGCAAGTTCCATTTGTATCTCTTTGCGAGAACTTCTTGGAGACATTGTAAGTTATGGTCATAAGATATCTCATTATAAATTTGATTTAACACCCAAACTTAGTCCTATATCTGACACCAATAAATGCAAAGATTGTGCTGTGTATGAAGATATCTATTCTAGTTTAGCAGAAGAATAGCTCCCTAGTTTATCGGACAGTCATTAGCAGTCGATGATCAATAGAAAGGACTATTTGATAGATTCTACAACCATAATCCTTTGTCAACCGAATTTTGAGTGTGTAGGGCGTAAACCTCAAAATGGAAAGCGAAAAGGAGGTCTCTAAAGACACTAGAAATTAGATATGAAAGTAGGTACCCTTTAAAAGGCTATTATAGTAATGCGCTTGAACATGAGTTTTTATCTATATAACCTTAAGATGTAACGAACAAAGTTGAAGTCGCTGTTTTTGGCTAGGGATACAATAACTATGCATTCTTTGATAAATGAAATGTTAGTTTACAAAGGCTTGATATTTGTTGCAAAAACAGCTATTTATTTATATAAAATTTACACACCTTTTTAATAATGTAGATACTTTTGCGGTCTGATAGGACAAAACAAAGGAAAACCAGATGATTTACAAGAGAAAATTTAGTTTGAATAAGGAACGTTTCAAAGAAGGTTTACTTTTCTATTTTCCTCAAAATTACACCTGTTTACTGGAGGGAAAACACGAATATTGTATAAATTGGGTTTTATCAGACAATAATGATAATAAAACATATTTATTGTACATTGGAAGTAGATTTTCCTAATACCTTAGAATAGCTATAAATTTTTATTTATTCCATATAAATGACATTTAATAAACTTGGATTAGAACACTTAAAACTGATATTAAGCATTATTTTTTCTTTACAAAAACCTAAAAGAAGAAATATTCTAAGTCTTATATTATTTCTTTTTTGTAGTCTTAATATTTTTGCACAAGCGGAAATAGATTCATTAAAGCAACTTTATACATTGCAGATTTCTGAGTTTGAAAGAGGTAAAACTATTTATAAAAATGTATTTTCCAATTTAATTCGAGAGAATCCAAACTTAGCCAAAGAAGCGGCAAATAGAAATTATGAAATTTCAAAGAACACTAAAAATTTAGAAGCTATAGCAAATGCTGAGCTTAACTTATCAATAGTTTATTTTGAGAGCTCAAACTATGGAGTTTCTTTGAAGTACATTTATATTGCTTTAAAAGGTTATGAGAAAATTAAAACCAGACAAGAAGCTCTTAATGACAAAGAAGAAGTGCATAATGCAAATAGTAACATAGCGAAAGTGTATTTGACTATAGCTCAAATACATTATGCTATGAAAAGCTATAAAAAAGCCATCGAGTTTTGCAATAAAACAATAGGTCTTAAAGAAAAAATGAGTGAAAAAGATAATTTATATTATGGTGTTTTTTTGACAAGGTCAAATATTGCATCATTTTTAAAAGATTATTCAATGGCTATAAATGATTTAAATATTGCAAAAAAAGCATTTAAAAAGTATCCTTCATTCAATATAAATATAGAATATAATTTAGCAGATTTATATTATGATGTCTTTGAAAATTCTAATGCAGATAGTCTTATTGTAAAGCTTAATATAAAGAATAAAAAACAGCTATTGGACTCTGCTTTGTATTTGAATAAAAAAGTTTTCAAAACAGCGAAAGATATTAAAACTGTTATATGGGAGGCTTATGCTCAAGTTGGATTTGGAAAACATGCTTTTTTTAGAAAAAAATATGCCACCTCTATATCTCACTATAAAAAAGCTGTTCCAATCTTTATGGATAAGAGTAAGAAAGGTATGTTAAGTGGAACTTACAACCGTTTGCATCAATCATATGAGGCTATCGGAGATTATGACAATGCTTTAATTAATTATAAAAAATTTATAAACATAAAGGATACTATTAATAGTAATGAAAATAAAAAAGCAATAATAGAACTAGGTTTAGTCTATGAGCATGAAAAAGAACTACAGGCAAAAGAAAGAAAAATCAAAGAGAAAAATTTATTAATAGTTGTAGTATTTATAGGTTTTGTTGCTTTAATAATTATCATATTGTTAGTTATTAAAAGAAGGCGGTTAATAAGAGATATAAAATTAAGACAAAATTTTTCTGAATTACTAATTAGAGTTCAAGAAAATGAAAAAGAAAGAGTGTCTAGAGAGTTGCATGATGATATTAGTCAACAACTGTTGGTGTTAAAAAATAGGATACTCTTAAAATTCAAAAAAACAGCTTCTGAAGAAGTTGCCATACTTGATAAAACAATAGATACTGTTCGAAATATTTCTCATGATTTACACCCTTTTGAGTTTGAGAAAACTGGGTTATTAAAGTCTATTGAGAACTTGGTTGATAGTTTTCAGCGTAGCTCGCCAATATTTTACTCTCATAATATTTCTAATATTAAAAGAATTAATAAATATATTTCTATTGAAAAAAAATTATATATATATAGAATTTTACAAGAATCTTTAGTGAATGTTGAAAAACATTCACAATCAACTGCTTGCTTGTTAAGTGTTCTTAAAACCAAAAAGTATTTTGAGTTTATTGTTAAAGATAATGGAAAAGGATTTGTTTTAAATACTATTACAAAAACACCTACTGGTATCGGTTTAAAAAACCTAAAAGACAGAGTTCTCTACATAAATGGAACATTAGAAATTAAAACAAAACCTAATTTTGGTACAGAAATTTGTATTAGAATTCTAAAATGATGGTAAAAACTAAATAGTTGTTAGATCTATCGACGTAAGTATTTAACTACTATGTGTTTTATTTTTAACGTTAATAACCTCTCTATTAATTTTTTAAATTATTTTTTATATCTTTTTAGCGCGTTAGTGAATCTTATTTTTTATTAATTTTAATTGTTATTAGTATTGCCCCTTAATTTAAAGGATAAATTTTTTTAGATAAAAAAAGTTTTTTCTTAACTCAAAAGAACAAAAATATACTGCTTATTTTAAGCTTTGTGTCTACATAAAGCTTCTAAGAAATTAGCTATTGCATTGTTGTTTTATTAAATAGGCAAACAAAGAAAAAGAATTAAAGTAATATATAAAAATAATGAAAACAATTGTACTAGCAGATGATCATCCTCTATTGTTAAAAGGTTATGCAGAATTTATTACTGGATTAAAAATAGTTGAAATGGCTACTGCCGGAAATACTGCTTATAATGCTATTGTAAAACATGAACCAGATGTTGCGCTATTAGATTACAATATGCCCTTTATGAATGGGCTTGAAATTGCTAAATTAGTTTATAAACACAATATAAAGACCAAAATTATTGTTTTAACAATGTATAAAGAAGAAGCAATTATTAATGAAATAGGCAAAAGTATTTTTGGCTATGTATTAAAAAATGACCCTTTAAGTGTTCTGGATGAATGTATTAAGAAAGTACTTGTTGGTGAGTATTTCGTCAGTAATAATATCTTAAATTTTTCAAACTTTAATGAAAAAAGTAGTGTTCATTTAATTCTTACACCAAGCGAAATCAAAATATTAAAACTTTTGGCAAACGATATGTCTTCTAATGAGATTGCTAATGAGTTGTTTTTATCAAAAAGAACAATAGAAAAACATAGAAGTAATATCATTACAAAGTTAGGTATAAAATCTTCACAAAACGCCCTGCTACTCTGGGTAAAAGAGAATATCAATACCATTGAAGATTAAATAAATACGTAGGTCTACTTAGTATTTTTTGTAAAGGTTTAATTTAAATTTGCCTCACTAATAGTTATCGCTTGGGGGAGTGTAATTGTTTATTTTGTAAATTTCTTAATTCACTCCTTTTTTCTACTAGAAAGTTTCGCAGGTAACTATTTAATTTTTAATTAAATAGTGTACGGATGGTTTTAAAATTAACGAACGAGATTAAAAATTTACAATTTTATCAGAGAAACATCATTTCTGAATCGAAGATTATCTGGTTGATGATTTTTGTGCTATTCGTGTTTTTTAGACCTTCATTACTCATGGATCTGTCATTTTCATATGTGTTATTGTATAGTTTTACTTTTACATGTTGTTTTACAATTACATATGTTTGTACAAATTTTTTATTATTTAGGGGGGCAGAACAGGTAAAATTAAATTGTAATAATATTATAGCTTCAAATAGTGTCTATTTATTAGTTTTTATAGCTTTAACTTTCTTTTTGGTTCTTATTTCATTAATTATTTTAAATTATTTTTTTTCAAATAGTAATAATTTAATTACCGCAAGAACACTTAATAATACAATTTTATTAATTCTTTCTGAAGTAGCCAAATTGGTTGTCTTTTTTCATTTTTTTGCTTGTTTAATCCTTATTCAGGGTGCTAAAAAAGTTAAAAGAGAAAAAGAAAATCTAATAGTAAAGAATAGGCAATTAAGTAGCACAACTTTTATTGGTGTAAAGAAAAACATAAATGAAGTTAAAGCGAAGAAAAAAATAAATATTCTTGAAAAGGATTTAGTTATTAAGGGCCTTAACAAAAATGAAATAATTACTATTAATTCTAATGCTCTTATTTATGTAAAATCTGAAGGACACTATAGTAAGATTTATTATTTTGAAGCGTTTAAAAATAGAGAAATAATTAAGTTTTCTTTGATTAGAAACTCAATTAAAAATATTGAAAAAATTGTGACTGAAGTGAGTCCAATAGTTCGGACTCATAAATCTTACATCGTTAATTTATTGCATATTAATTATGTAAGGTGCAATATGAGAAATGGCTTAATATCGGTTAATAAAGTTAATGTTAAATTACCAATAGGTAAAACATATATACAGCTTTTAGTAGACCATATAAATAACACACATCCAGAAGTTCGGTTGTTTCGTTAATGCAAAATAACTGATTATTGAACGAAGGCTCATTCATTTGTCTATTTTAAAGAAGTAAAGATTGATCAAGGGCTTTTCAAATGAATGTAAAAGTATTTTAAGTAATAAAAATGATTTAAAATAAGGGAGTGCAGGTGGAATTAAACTAAATAATTTGGGGCCATTCGTTGGTTTTTTTCTAATAAAAAAACAACTTTAACTACTTAAATATACCCAACATATTTACTTTACGTCTGTTATGATTATAACAGCATCGCAAGCGTTTTGTTTTTAGAAGAATAATTAAGTTTAATGCTGAATTATTCCTGAATAAAACAATAAATTCTTTGTCTATACGCGGGTACACTCATACAAAAACATTAGGAATGAGTTGTTTGCATTGTTTTTAGTGTCATAATTAGTAATTAATGAAACTTAAAATGTAGTAATTCTAAATTTGAATAAATTTACAACAACCAATATTTAACTAGTTATGAAAAATTTCACGCTTATTGCACTGCTTATTTTTTTATTAAGTGCTTCCTTCTGTTTTTCTCAAAAAGGTATTGGCACAAATACTCCTAGTAATGTTGCTGTTCTAGAATTAAAATCTACCACAAAAGGTTTTTTATTACCAAGACTTACAAAGGCACAAAGAAACGCTATAACACCAGTAGAGGGTTTAGTTGTGTATTGTACAGATTGTGTATTACAAGGAGTTCAGGTATATAATGGTACAATTTGGCAGGCTTTTAAAAATTTATCAAATAATAATGGACTTACCAGTAATTCAGGTTTAGTTTATAATGAGGTAGTGTCTCCAGATACAGATAGAATTTGGTTAGACAGAAATTTAGGAGCTACACAATTAGCTACAAGTAAAACGGATGCTGATTCTTATGGAGGTTTATATCAATGGGGTAGAAACACAGATGGTCATCAATTAAAAACATCAATAACAACAACAACGACAGCTACTTCTGGAGAACCTAATTCTAATCAATTTATACTAGCTTCGGGTGCTATACATAATAATTGGACAGATTATGCTGGAGAAAATGATTTATGGCAAGGAGAAGTAAATGATAACAATCCTTGTCCAAGTGGTTTTCGATTGCCAACTGAGACAGAGTTTCTGGATGAGGTAGGTTTTTTTGGTGGCACTCCAACTGCAGCAAATGCCTATCAGTCGTTTTTAGGGTTACCGAGTAGTGGAGTAAGGACCACTGATGGAGTAATTATAACTACGCAGTCAAGATATTGGACAAGTACAATAAATGCCGCTTCATCTAGAGGGGTTTACATAGGCGCTGCCAGCATTACAATACAAAACTATTCAAGATCTCTTGGAGCTGCTGTTAGATGTATTAAAGAATTATAATATTAAAAAAAAAGAGTATGAATTTTTTGAATCAAAAAAGCATCGTTATTTGTTTTTTACTTTATTCCTGCATTGCTATTTCTCAAGTAGGTATTGGTACTAACAACCCAAATGGCTCTGCAGTTTTAGAATTAAAATCAACAACAAAAGGGTTTTTATTGCCTAGAATTACACAAATACAAAGAGATCTTATTACTCCAGAAATTGGTTTAGCGGTATACTGTTTAGATTGTTTACCTAAAGGATTGTATGTGTATGATAGTCAATCATGGGTTACATCTGCAACTAGCTCTGATGTTATTGAAAAAGATGGCTTACAGTATGAAGAAATAGTCTCTCCAGGTACATCTAGAATTTGGTTAGACCGTAATTTAGGAGCTACTCAAGTAGCTACAGGCTACAATGATGCAAACGCTTTAGGAGACCTATACCAAGGGGGTAGAGGTACAGATGGACACGAAAAAAAAATTTCACCTAATAGTGTTGCAGTTGGTTCTGTTAGCTATTTAGTACCAGATAGCAATGAATTTATTTTAAATGGAGGTAATTGGACATCTCATTTTTTAAAGAACACCTTATGGCAAGGGTTAACAGGTTTAAATAATCCTTGTCCACAGAGGTTTAGAATTCCAACAATAGCTGAATTTGAGTTAGAAATTAGTCAAGGAGTTTTTACCAATCGTGATACTGCTTTTAGTTCTGTTTTTAAATTTACCGTAACTGGGGGGCGTGCGCGTAATACAGGACTTATATCTGGAAGTGATGCTTCTTATTGGACAAGTACTAGCAGTGGTTCTCATTTTTTCATATTACTAATTAGCCCAACAAATGCTGTTTCAGGAGCTCAACACAGGGGAAATGCGAATGCCCTTCGCTGTATCAAAGATTAAAAAAAAACCAAATAAAATAGCATTGCTATAAGACTGTAAATTATATATGATGAAAAATAGTATAAAAATAATAAGTAGTGTACTGCTTTTTATATCAACAATCTCTTACGCTCAAGTAGGTATCGGAACAAACAATCCTAGTAGTTCAGCAGTTTTAGAATTACAATCTACTAACAAAGGGTTTATTTTTCCTAGATTATCAATTACTCAAAGAGATGCTATTGCAGCACCAACAATGGGCTTAACTATTTATTGTTCAGATTGCGAGTTTATAGGTGTACAAAGTTATAACGGAAATAGTTGGAAATCTCTTTCTGGTTTTACTTTTGAAGGACTTGAATATGGGGTTGTCACTTCAAATACAAGTAAAGTTTGGTTAGACCGTAATTTAGGAGCAACTCAAGTTGCAACAAGCGCTGTAGATAGTGATTCTTATGGAGACTTATATCAATTCGGAAGAAGAACGGATGGGCATCAATTAAGAATGGCTAATACAGCTACAACACCTATTGTAACTAGTTCAATAGCTGGGCACGAAGATTTTATATATGGAAGTGTGAATCCTGATAAAAAATGGACAACTTATGAAGAAGAACAAAATTTATGGCAAGGTATAAATGGTATAAACAATCCATGTCCAAGTGGATTTAGACTTCCTACAAAAGCAGAGTTTGAAGCAGAAACGACTGAGTATGCTATTACAGACAAGAATTCTGCTTTTGAAAGTATTTTGAAATTGCCTTTATCTGGACGTAGGAATGAATTTACCGGTACTCTAGGTACTGCTTTTACTTTATACTTTACGAGTACACATAATATAAGTAATACAAATCAAGTTTTTAGTTTTGGAATATTTACTGAAGGTGGTGTTTTGTATCAATCAACGGCAAAGACAAGTGGTGGTGCTGTACGCTGCATAAAAAATTAAAACCTTTTTTTTTAGATAAACTCAGATACAATATTAATTAGGGGAAAAGTTGAGAAGTAGTAAACTTAAGGATGATTTGGGGTCTTTCTTAAGTTTATTACTCTCAGCTATATTATTTATACCCAATACAACTAGATATGACACGCATACTGTTAGCCCTATTCTTTTTTGATGTTTGCAAAAACTGTTCTCCACAAAATTTGTTTTGTAATTTAATTCAATGTAAAAATAAGTTACTTTATTAGGGTTTCACTATTTTGAAAAAAAAATTAGAAGTACCACAACTATAGACCAGTTTGGGGATTTTAAATTGCTATGTTCGGAACAATACAAACGAATGGTGATACTAAAAGCGGCAAGCAAGTCTAAACTTTTATATTGTTAGAGCCGAGTATTAAAAATGGTTGGCAGAAATCTATTAAATTTAAATATTCTAAGTAGTTCTGTTAATTTACCTACTTCATTAATACTTGCTCAAAAAAAAATAATATTCAATCCTATAATTTCTATTAACACCCTAATTTTTTATTAAAATTAGATGAAATACAGAATCTTTTTAAAACATACATTTAAGTGTAAATCATTGTATTATAATTATTTATGATGTTTTTTGAGATAGTAAATCCTTTTTATGTAAAATTTAATTATATAGGTAGTAATCCCCTTTAATTTTACGTCAAATTACATTGATAAGTAAAAAGGGGAAAATTATGAGGAATTTAAGAATTAAAGAGATTGATTTAATAAAAAGTAAGTGGAGCGCTAATTTTACAGGGTTACTTGTAACTATATTATTATTCTCGTTAAACAATATATACTCGCAGGTTGGTATAGGTACCTTAGAGCCTAATAATTCTTCTCAGCTAGATATTACTTCATTAAACAAAGGGTTGTTAATCCCAAGAATACAATTAAAAGCAACTACAGACGCAAGTACCATCTTAAATGGGAATGTAGAAAGTTTGTTAGTATATAATACAGAAAATGCAGCAGATGTTACCAAAGGGTATTATTATTGGAATGGAACTATATGGGAAAGAATTATTAACAATACAGATATAAATAACCTTGTTGCAAATGGTTTAGATGGAAAATCTGCTTATGAGATTTGGTTAGCTGCAGGACATATGGGAACAGAGTCCGTTTATTTAGCTTCGTTAGTAGGAG
>TARA_B110000238_G_scaffold155426_1_pt1 | contig 13063 bp, 12 predicted proteins | sample TARA_B110000238 | Tara Oceans TARA_B110000238 (sample SAMEA4397569) | marine metagenome | biome: Polar Biome; feature: [SRF] surface water layer (ENVO:00010504); material: water (ENVO:00002006), including particulate matter (ENVO:01000060) such as... | depth 5 m | reverse complement strand
CATTATTCTATTGAAGCAAGTTATACCAATCAATTTGAGCAACATATCCGCTCAATTTTAAATCTTCCTTTGGGAAATACCGACAGTAAAGTTGCCGGCATTATGGTGAATTTGGTTGGAGAAGATGGATTTTCTGGTGATGTAATTTATCAAAAAATAGAAGAAATTTTAAAAATTGATGGCGTTACTCCCCATATTTACGGAAAGAAGCAAACACGTCCGTTCAGAAAAATGGGCCATGTTACAATTGTAAATGCGGATATTGATAAAGCTCGAAAAATAGCACAGCAAGTTAAAGAAACGATTAGAGTGATAAGTAAAAACAATTAATATTAAATAATTATCAGTTATCAATGATAACTGATAATTGATAATTGAAAAAATATGGTAGGAATAATAATGGGAAGTGATTCTGATCTTCCAATCATGCAAGAAGCAATTGATATTTTAGAAAGTTTTGATATTCAAATAGAAGTTGATATTGTCTCTGCTCACAGAACACCAGACAAATTAGTTGAGTATTCTAAAAATGCCCATTTACGAGGCATAAAGGTAATTATTGCGGGTGCTGGTGGCGCTGCACATTTGCCAGGAATGGTAGCAAGTATGAGTCCTTTACCTGTAATTGGAGTTCCGGTAAAAAGCAGAAATTCAATTGACGGTTGGGATTCTATTTTATCAATTTTACAAATGCCAGGAGGGGTTCCTGTTGCCACAGTTGCTTTAGATGGTGCCAAAAATGCAGGTATTTTAGCTGCACAAATTATCGGAACATCAGACAAATGTGTTTTAGATAAAATAATCGCGTATAAAGAAGGCTTAAAACTAAAAGTTGAGCAAGCTTCTAAACGTGTAAGAAAATAATTCAATACACTTAACGAGAACTTAACCTGGCAGATTTTTAAAACCTGTGAGGTTTATAAATACACAAAATGAATCCACTTTTACAAGATTTTACTACAGCTCCATTTTCTAAAATAAAAACGGAACATTATATACCCGCAATTAAAAAAGGAATTGAAATTGCAAAAATAGAAATTGACGAAATCGTTAACAATTCTGACAAACCGACATTTGAAAACACGACAGTTGCTTTAGATTTTTCAGGAGAACAACTGACTAGAATTAGCGGTATTTTTTTTAATTTAAATTCTGCGGAAACTTCGGATGAAATTCAGAAAATAGCACAAGAAGTATCTCCTTGGTTAAGTGCATTTAGAAATGACATCACCCTAAATGAAGCCCTATTTTCAAGAGTGAAAATCGTTTTTAACAGCAAAGAAACCTTAAACTTAACGACTGAACAAAGTACCTTATTAGAGAAACAATATAAAGGTTTTGCAAGAAATGGCGCGAATTTAAATGATGATGATAAAAATAAACTTCGCGCAATAGATGCAAAACTTTCTAAACTTTCTTTAAAATTCGGAGAAAATGTATTGGCAGAAACCCACGCTTTTGAAATGCATTTAACAGAGGATAAAGAGGTATCTGGATTGCCAGAATCTGTCAAAGAGGCAGCAGCAGAAGTTGCAAAATCTAAAGACAAAGAAGGCTATATTTTCACGCTAGATTACCCAAGTTACATTCCGTTTTTAACCTATGCAGATAGTAGAGATTTGCGTAAAAAAATGGCAATTGCTGCTGGTAAAAAGGCCTTTCAAGACAACGAATTTAATAACGAAAAAATCGTTCTAGAAATTGTAAATCTTCGCCACCAAAGAGCAAATTTATTAGGTTATAAAACCCATGCTCATTTTGTTTTAGAAGAAAGAATGGCAGAAACGCCAGAAAAAGTAATTGAATTTTCTAACAATTTATTAGAAAAAGCGAAACCCGCAGCCGAACGTGAATTTAAAGATTTAGAAAACTTTGCAAAAAAGTTAGACGGAATTGATCAGCTTCAAAAATGGGATGGCGCTTATTACTCAGAGAAGTTAAAGAAAGAGTTATTCGATTTAGACCAAGAAATTTTAAAACCATATTTTAAATTAGAGCGCGTAATTGACGGTGTTTTTGAAATTTCAAGTAGATTATACGATTTAAGTTTTGAAGAAGTATTTACCATTGACAAATATCATCCAGATGTTAAAACCTATCATGTTTCTGACGCAGAAGGTGCTTTTATTTCGGTTTTATATGCTGATTTTCATCCAAGGAAAGGAAAAAGAAATGGTGCTTGGATGACCTCTTATAAATCGCAACAAATTAAGAATGGCGTCAATGAAAGACCTCATATTTCAATAGTTTGCAATTTTACAAAACCTACAGCAACAAAACCCTCCTTATTAACCTTTAATGAAGTAACAACTCTGTTTCATGAGTTTGGTCATGCGTTGCACGGAATGTTAGCAAACACGACCTACAGCAGTTTATCAGGAACTTCTGTTTCTTGGGATTTTGTGGAGTTACCAAGTCAAGTTTTAGAAAATTGGTGTTATGAAAAAGAGGCTTTAGAGTTGTTTGCAAAGCATTATGAAACGAGTGAAATTATACCCATGAAATATGTAGAGAAAATTAAAGAATCTGCAAGTTTTCATGAAGGAATGCAAACCCTACGTCAATTAAGTTTTGGATTGTTAGACATGAATTGGCACGCTGGCGAGACGCCGGAGCGCATTACTTCTTTAAAAGAATTTGAAAACAAGGCTTTTGCTGATACTAAATTATATCCTGATGTTGCAGAAAATTGAATGAGTACCGCTTTTTCTCATATTTTTCAAGGAGGGTATTCTGCTGGATATTATTCGTATAAATGGGCAGAAGTTTTAGATGCAGACGCTTTTGAATACTTTTTAGAAAAAGGAATTTTCAATAAAGAAGTGGCTACAAAATTTAAGAATACTGTGCTTTCTCAAGGTGGAATAGAAAAACCGATGGAACTTTATAAACGTTTTAGAGGAAAAGAACCAAAGCCAGATGCTTTATTAAAAAGAGCAGGTTTAGTTTAGTATTGATTTTTAAATGGCAGTTTGCAGTAATTATCTAACGGTAAACAGTTCCTAAAAACCAAGACAGATTGCCAATATTTTATTAATTAGTTTAACACTAATTAACGTCAAATTTTATAAAATCGATTTTTCTTTGATTATTTTTATCAAATGAAAAATCGATTTTTGTTCGTCTGCCTTTTTGTAACCACTTTTTGTTTGGCACAACTTACCATAAAAGGAACCGTTTATCAGGTAAACGGACCTCTTGAAGGTGTCGCTGTGTATTTAAATAACACCATGTTGGGCACAACAACAAATGCTGATGGTGAGTTTTCAATTCCTGTAAAAGAAGGGCATTATGACTTGATCATTTCTTATTTGGGCTTTAAAAAAATTAATTATCCGCTAAATACACTTTCGTATGCAAAACCTTTGGTTTTTGCTTTAGAGGAGGAGGAAAATGTTTTAGATGAAATCATCATCAAAAAAATAGTCTATGATGAAGAATGGAAATACAATCTAATTGCCTTTAAAAGATCCTTTATAGGAACAACAGAAATGGCAGAAGATTGTGAAATTCTAAATCCTAAAGTACTATCCTTTGATTTTGATGCGAAAAATAATACACTTATTGCTACTGCTAGAAAACCTTTAGAGATGGAACATAAAAGTTTAGGATATCAAATTATTTATGAATTAGAAGAATTTATTATAAGAGACAATCAAGTTACCTCTTTAGGTTATTCACGTTATGAAAACTTACCAGGAAATAAAAGAAAGCAACGAAAATGGAAAGAAAATAGATTAAAAACATACAATGGCTCTTTTACCCATTTTTATCAAACATTAATAAAGAAAACTACTTATGAAGAAGGCTATTTTGTGCATTTGTTTAAACGTGTTCCAAACTTAGAAAGACCGAGTGAGGAAGAGCTTAAAAAAGCAAGACAATTGATTCTATTGAGCGGCTCTATACCCAATTTTTCAGTAAAAAATGAAGAACCTAAAACGGCTTTAGATTCTGCTAAAATTACTCTAAAAAAAAGGCAATTACCAAAATTTAAAGATAATATTTATAAAACAAAAGCACCTATTAGCGATTTTACTTCAACCAAGTTAAATACTACATATTTAGATTTTGAATACAACATTTTCGTAGTTTACACCAAAGAATTAGAAGAAATAGGCTATTTAAAGAGAAATGCATTTAATGAAATTCGAGAAGCTCATCCCCAATCATCCTCTATTATTGGCATGAAAATTCCAACTCCATTAGATCAAAGGGGATTTTTAATTTTCCCTTTAGATGTTTTTTACGAAGGATATTGGTCTTATGAAAAATTTGCGAATTCTTTGCCTTTAGATTATATACCTGTTTCTAGTAAGAAGTAAAGCAGCTGGCAGTATTCGGTTAGCTACAAACTGAAAAATGTAGACTAAAAGTATGCTACTGATTTTTAGCTTCAATCCATTTACTCATATATTTTGTTGCTTGTAAACTTTGATGCTGCAACAAACTTCCTAAAAAATTATGCGTTCTATGTTGTTCTAAATTTCGTTGAATTTCTTGCATTCTGTAGACAAAAAGCTGACTAATTTTCTCTTTATCATAGATCTCATTGATAATGTCTATTCCTGTTTTTTGTGCATTTTGCCACAAATTTTTCTTTGTGTAAAGTTCTGCAGCTATGAATGCAAAGTCTGCAAAATCATCTTCAATAAAACCATTCCAAGGAAAATTACCACACATTCCCTCTGCACCAATTGACGTGGTTACACTTGGCGTTCCACAAATCATAGCTTCTGTTAATTTGCCTTTTATGCCTGCTCCAAAGCGTAAAGGCGCTAAAACCACTTTTGCATTTCCGACTACTTCTTTAGAATTTTTTGCAAACCCTTTAATCAGAAAACCTTCTTTTCTGTCATGTAATTGTTGAATTTGAGGAGTTACGTATGCTCCATAAATATGAAGCTCTGCTTTAGGAAGTATTTTTTTAATCGCACCCCAAACTTCTTTTTTTAAAGTGAGAACTGCATCCACATTTGGTTTATGAAAGAAATTACCAATAAAAATAAAATGATCTCTTTGTTCAAAAGATTTCCATTTTTTCGTTTGATATCCCTCTATTTTATCCAATAAAAAAGGCAAATAATAAAGAATATGTTCATCAATCTTAAAAACAGATTTTAGTAAATCCATTTCGTAGGTAGAGATAATTAAAGAAACATCGCATCTTAAAATAGCTGCAATTTCTCTTTTCGTGTAGTCAGATTTTAGCAAAGCTTCGTTTGTAAAATCTTCTCCTTTTTTTAATTGCTGATGCCTAACTTTTCTTAAAAAATGTAAATCTTCGGTATCGAGAATTCGGATAGCCTTTGGAGAGTTTTCAGCAACTCGCCATCCAAATTGCTCTTCTGTCATGAAACGATCAAAAACAACCATTGTTGGACTTAAATCCTTTAAGAAAACATCAAAAGAAGCCGAATTTAATTCAATAGAAACTTCATCAATTCCCAAAGAAGATAAATTAGTTGCATTCTCTGATTTTTGAGATGCGGACGCAAAAGTTACCGTCCAATTTTGTTTTAAAAATAGCGTAATTAACTGCAACATTCTACTGCCAGCAGCAGATGAATTCGGCTCTACCCAGACGGTTCCTATAATTAAAACAGCGTGATTCATTTATTTTGTTCCCATTTGAACTCGGTAATCCTCCTGCACCATTTTACCCCAACCAACAAAAGCATCAATCTGATTTTGCGTCAAATTTGCATCTTCGTGCGTCCAATTATACGAATTTAAAGGCATTTCTTTATCGCCAACCTCTTCGTGCAACTCATCCATTTTGTGCTCTTTCTTTTTTAGAGAATATGCGCTCCAATCAGAAAAATTTAAGTGTTTTTTTTCGCCTTGTAAATGGCTATCTAAGCCATAATTTACGGGTGTTATATTATTACTCCAAGAGTAATTCGTTTTTGAAGAATGACAATCAAAACAGGTAGTATTCAAAATTTGAAGTACCTCTTTTGGAGGATTGATTTCTGTAATAAGTGCATTCATAGTATCTATTTCTCCATCGTTTTTTTCAGGACCAAAAAATTGTGCAATTACAAGTGCTTTAATTAAAACGATTCCTATTTTTTTAAGAATTTTCATTGTAAAAATTTTAAAATATGAAGCATGTAAAACTAATGATTTCTATCATTATTCTCTAAAAATATGCTTATTTTTGTTTCATCTTCAATTAAAAACATCACATGAAATACGATATTATTGTAATTGGCTCTGGTCCAGGAGGATATATTTCTGCTATTAGAGCATCCCAATTAGGAAAAAAAGTAGCACTCATAGAAAAATATGCAACTTTAGGAGGCACTTGTTTAAATGTTGGTTGTATCCCATCAAAGGCATTATTAGATTCTTCTCATCATTTTTATGATGCTGTTCATCATTTTGAAGAGCACGGAATTTCTGTTGAAAAACCATCTTTCGATTTTACAAAAATGGTAGCAAGAAAAGCCAATGTTGTAGAAACTACTACGGGCGGAATCAAATATTTAATGGATAAAAATAATATTGATGTTTTTGAAGGTATGGGCTCTTTTGAAGATGCTACGCACGTTAAAATAACTAAAAATGATACTTCTTCAGAAATCATTGAAGGCACAAATATTATCATTGCCACAGGTTCAAAACCAGCAAACTTGCCTTTTATCACGATTGATAAAGATCGAATCATTACTTCTACAGAAGCTTTAAAATTAAAAGAAGTTCCAAAACACTTAATGGTCATTGGAGGTGGTGTTATTGGTTTGGAATTAGGTTCGGTGTACGCGCGTTTGGGTGCAAAAGTTACGGTCATTGAATATATGGACAAGATTGTTCCTGGCATGGATGCTGATGTTTCTAAAGAATTACAAAAAGTATTTAAAAAACAAGGAATTAAATTTGCAACAAGTCATAAAGTAAATTCTGTTGTAAGAGATGGCGATACAATTGTTGTAAAAGCGACGGATAAAAAAGATAGAGAAATAGAATTTTCTGGTGACTATTGCTTGGTTTCTGTTGGAAGAAAAGCATATACAGCAGGTTTAGGTTTAGAGAATGTTGGTGTGGAAGTAAACGAACGCGGACAGGTTGCTGTAAACGATCATTTACAAACCAATGTGAGCAATATTTATGCTATTGGCGATGTTGTAAAAGGTGCCATGTTAGCGCACAAAGCAGAAGAAGAAGGTGTTGTTGTTGCCGAATATTTAGCAGGCGAAAAACCACATATTAATTATAATTTAATTCCTGGTATTGTATATACCTGGCCAGAAGCGGCTTCGGTTGGTAAAACTGAACAAGAATTAAAAGAAGCGAAAATTGAGTATAAAGCGGGTAAATTTCAAATGCGTGCTTTGGGAAGATCCAGAGCAAGTGGCGATATTGATGGTTTTGTAAAAGTTTTGGCTGATAAAAATACAGACGAAATTTTAGGAGTACACATGGTTGGTGCACGTGTTGCAGATTTAATTATGGAGGCTGCGGTTGCTATGGAATTTAGAGCATCTGCAGAAGATTTAGCAAGAATTTGTCATGGTCACCCAACGTATTCTGAAGCTGTAAAAGAAGCTGCAAAAGCTGCTTGGGACGGTAAACCTTTAAATGCATAAAATTATTTATAGCATACAGACCTCACTGTTTTTTGGTACTGAACCTCGTTCGGTACAAAAAACTTGTGAGGTCTTTTTTATTTAGAAGATTTTCAAGTATTTTTATACATATGCCAAGAACTATCCAAATTTTTTCTATTGACAATATTCCGAATTTTAAAGAACAACTATTGCTTTGGTCACAACAATTTGAAACTATTTTATGGTTAGATTCTAACAATTATAAACAGCAATATAGTCATTTTGATAGTGCGCTGGCAGTAGAGGAATTCACCTCTATCAAAACAGATTATTTGAATGCTTTTGAAAAGTTAAAAGAATATCAAACAATTACGAAAGATTATATTTTTGGGTATATTTCTTATGATGTAAAGAATGATGTTGAGCAACTTTCTTCTAAAAATTTTGATGGATTAGATTTTGCTGATTTGTATTTTTTTCAGCCACAGAAATTGTTTTTCATCAAAGGAAATACTATTGAGTTTCATTATTTAAAAATGGTCGATGATGAAATTGAAGATGATTTTGAAGCGATCAAAAAATATGAAGATTCAAACTCTCAAGAATTTGAAAATGACATCAAAATAAAACTCCGAATTCATAAAGACGAATATCACGCAAAAGTAAATACCGTTTTAGACCATATTAAAAGAGGTGATATTTATGAAGCTAATTTTTGTCAGGAATTTTATGCAGAAAATGCCAAAATAAATGCGCTGAAAGTTTATACTCATTTAAACGAAATTTCTGTTCCGCCTTTTGCTACTTTTTTTAAAATGGAGCATCAATACGTACTATCTGCTTCCCCAGAAAGATATATTAAAAAGGAAGGAAACAGAATTATTTCTCAACCAATAAAAGGGACGGCAAAACGTTTACGGAGTTCAATTGATGATGAAAAAATTGCATCCGATTTATCGAGAGATATTAAAGAACGTTCTGAAAATGTAATGATTGTAGACTTGGTCAGAAACGATTTATCAAAAACTGCAAAAATAGGTACTGTAAAGGTAGAAGAGTTATGCAAAGTGTATACTTTTAAACAAGTGCATCAAATGATTTCTACCGTGGTCTCTAAAATTGAAGAAACTACCCACCCTGTAGATGTTTTACAAAGCACTTTTCCTATGGGAAGTATGACAGGTGCTCCAAAAGTTTCTGCCATGAAAATCATCGAAAATTTAGAGGAGACGAAACGAGGTTTGTATTCTGGGACCGTTGGTTATTTTTCGCCTGAAAATGATTTTGATTTTAATGTTATAATAAGAAGTATTCTATACAATGAAGAAAAAAAGTATATTTCATATTCAGTGGGTAGTGCAATTACATCAAAATCTATTCCTGAAAAGGAATATGAAGAATGTCTGTTAAAAGCAAAAGCGATGAAATATGTGTTGTTGCATTCTAAATAACTTTACAGTTACTTAATTTAAACTCATAACGTTTCCCTAAATTATTGTTTAGACTGTAAAAAAGCAAGATAAACATTAAACTGTCAGAAAAAGAGTACAAAAAACTTGTTATTGAAATTGCTGTAAATATAAGTCCTGTGATGCTTGGCAAAAAACCAAATGGTACTTCTGTTGCTGAACCTATTGCACGGTTTGCTAAAGATATTGCAAACACAGTAAATCTCGTTTTAGAAAATCATATTAAAAAGGAATAAGTACAACAGCTACTTTTTATTCATTTCTTAAAATAAGGCCTGTTGACCAGGCATTTTTCCTTTTTTTTATTTTTATATTTACAAAATGTTCTTAAACCAAGAAGAAAAGTTCCAAATTGTATTTGATAAACTCAAAGAAAAACAAACCGAACAGGGAATGTTCAATACGTTTTTAGAAATATATCCTGTAGAATGGAAACAATTAAAAGTTACATTTTCTAAATTTAATAGAAGCAAACAGTTTGGTAAAACCATTCCTTTGCCAAAACCAGAGCAATCTTTAAGAAAAGAGATTAGAATTTGGTTAAAAAAAAATAATCAATAAAAAATAATTATACAATGGATTTTACAAACCCCATAATATATGGTGTTCCCTGCTTTTTAGGCCTCATTTTATTAGAACTTACCTACAGCAAAACGCACGATAAAAAAGAACTTTATAACTGGAAAGACTTGGGGTCTAGTTTAACAATGGGCATTGGTTCTGCTATTCTTGCACCACTAATCAAGACAGTTTCGGCAATTATAATTTTTAATTATGTGTATGAATTTTTCAATCCTTTATTAGATGGAGTTCGCACAAATATTATGGGTTGGGAATCTTTTGGATATGCTTGGTATGTTTGGTTTATATGTCAAATATTAGATGATTTTAGTTATTATTGGTTTCACAGACAAAATCATATGGTGCGTTTTTTATGGGCGGCGCATATTGTGCATCATTCTTCAGACAATTTTAATTTAGGAACTGCAGTTCGCAATGGTTGGTTTACTATTTTATACAAACCATTTTTTTATATGTGGCTTCCAGCTATTGGTTTTCCTCCAGAAATGGTGGTAGTTTGTTTAGGTATTGAGGCTTTATGGCAATTTCAACTGCATTCTGTTTACATACCGAAACTTAAATTTGTAGACAAAATCTTTAACACCCATACAATGCATCAAGTTCATCACGCGAAAAACGTGGAATATATGGATAAAAATCATGGTGGTTTTTTAAATATTTTTGACAGAGTATTTGGAACTTGGAAAGAATTAGATGAAAACATTGATATTGAATATGGAGTTACAAAAGCACCTAATTCTTATAATCCTTGGACAATTCTGACACATGAATATAAAGATATTTGGCACGACACAAAAAAATCTAGCAACTGGTACCATAAAGCAATGTATGTTTTTGGCCCTCCAGGATGGAGTCACGACGGAAGTTCTGTGAGTGTAAAACAAATGCAGAAAATTATTTTAGAAGAAAGAAAAAGTTCTTAAACAAACAAATTTTCTAGCTTTTATGGCGCACGTTATTTGACAATTTCCAATGATTGTACAGGAAAAAAATATTGCTAAAACGCAATCAAAGAGCTCTCAAGCGAAATAACAGATAGAAAGGATAAAGACAAAACTTTTAAATACAGAATTTTAGATTAAAAAGAGCACTTAATTTAAGCGGTCTTTTTTTAGCTCTTATACTAGTGCATTCTTGATTTTTTTCGAGTGCAATTATTAAGTAATTTAAGGCAGTTGCAAAAACAGCAAAGGAAATTTCACTTTTTTAGGTTGATTTTTTTTTAACTTTTAATCTTTTTTATCTTTTTTTGATGCTTTTATTCAAATCTCCTTTAGAAAAAGCAGTAAACTGACTTTGTTGTAAATCGAAATATTTTACATCTGGTAAATAGTAATTTCTTCATCAGGAATATTATTGATATAAATTTTCTTTGCTAAAGAATCTATTTGAATCTACAGTTTAGATAAATCATAACCCACCTCTACCTTCAAATTTACAACAACATTGGCTTGTTTGCTAAAAGAAACATAATCAGAAAAGTATTTATTATAATCAGAAAACAAACCGAGTTAGTGAAAATAAAATATTTTATTTTTCACACGGGTTTCACGGGTATATAAATAATAAGTATCTATTTTTTTAATAATGGTTACCCATTAAGGAAATGTAGATTATAAACTTGTACCCATAAACCTCTTTATAATCGGCAAAATTAGTATCTTAATTATTCCCGAAATAATTATCTACGCTTCAATTTTCTCTTCTTCCTTTGGAAAAGCATGTTTGCTAAAAATAAAAAGCAAAGCCACACCAACACTGATAAAAGAATCTGCAGGATTAAAAATATATTGAAAAAAAGTAAAAGGGTCTCCGCCCACAAAAGGAATCCAACTTGGTAAATCTCCACTCCAAATAGGAAAATAAAACATGTCTACCACTTTACCAAAAAACAAAGCACCATCGGTCTTTTCAGGAAACATTGTCGCCAATTTATAAGAAGGATGATCAAAAATAACTCCGTAAAACACAGAATCTATAATATTACCAACTGCACCCGAAAAAATAAATGAAATTCCGATAATAACGGCATTGTGAACTTTACGTTTTATGTTGCCAATTAACCAGAACATAAGAGCAGTTACAGCAACCAATCTAAATAATGTTAAAAACAGCTTACCTGCTTTTCCGCCAAACTCAAAACCCATTGCCATTCCGTTATTTTCTGTAAAATGGATTCTAAACCAATCCAAAACAACTACTTCTTCACCTAAAACAAAATTAGTTTTTACGTAAATTTTTATAACTTGATCTAAAATTATTGCAATTACAATCGTAAGAATTGCAAGATTCTTCTTTGACATTTCTCTAAAATTTGAAGTGACAAAAATAACAATATTATTCAGAATATAATAGAGGTTCTCTATTCTCTCTAAAAGATCTTTTATATCCGATTTCTCAATAGGATACTTCTGGTTATTCTGACAGATGATTTGATTGCCTTTAATCATTTTTAAATGGTCAAAATTGATGCTACAATAATTATAAATAGTTACCATTGGTTACGATCTTGAGGAGTGCCTTCGTTTTAAAACTTTAATTTCAGCGTTCACAACTGATTGTATTAAAATTATTTCCTAAATTTCATGTTCAATAAAAAGACAAGAGCAATCAATTTATAAATCCCTAGTAAAGAGGGTAATTTTACCCCAAACAATTGAATGATGATACTGCGTATTCATTAATCAAAACATCAATAGCTTAAAAAGAATACAGCGAAAAGGGTATTGGACACTTACTGGGCATTACTATTTTAAGAATTTTCAAGACCAATCAATCGAATAAATAAGTGCTGTCAGTAAATGAACCTATAGAGCACTGATTAGCCAACTCATTATACTTGTTGACTTCTTCGTTTTAAATACGTCTAAACGGATCTTTCATAAGCGCGCTTTAAAAAGAATTTTGGATGGTATTTCTCTAATTTTTTCTCTAAAAACGACTATTCAGTTCACATTTATGAGCCACTCAAACTTGTTTTGAAGTTGTTGTGCTGAAATATTCTAATTCAGAAACTCAAGTTGGGCCCACATATTTATGGAGCTATTTGTATTAAAATAAAAAATGCTATCAAAAACACGCCGTCTACCCTAGTTTGTAAAAATCATTATGGTTGCCTTTTCTAAACACTGAAACTAGCGGTTAAACAATTATTTCTATTTATAATCGCACTCAAAAAACAGCTAACGCAAAGAACATCAGGTACTTTTTATCTAATAAACAGAATAAAATAAAGCGATTGTAAATAAAAAAAAATTAGAATAAATTTTTTAATTTGTTTGCTTTGAAGGCTTAAATAAATTTTTTAAAAAACTTATTTAAAAAAGAATAAAAGTGTTTGTGAAATCTATAAAACTTACTATATTTGCACCTCGAAATTAATATTTTGAAAATTAAGTTCTTTTACAACATCAAGACTGCGAAAGTAGCTCAGGGGTAGAGCATCACCTTGCCAAGGTG
>TARA_B110000238_G_scaffold65771_1_pt1 | contig 13144 bp, 14 predicted proteins | sample TARA_B110000238 | Tara Oceans TARA_B110000238 (sample SAMEA4397569) | marine metagenome | biome: Polar Biome; feature: [SRF] surface water layer (ENVO:00010504); material: water (ENVO:00002006), including particulate matter (ENVO:01000060) such as... | depth 5 m | reverse complement strand
TTTTTAAATAAAAAATCTTTTCCATATGGGAAAAAAATTAATTTTAACTCAATCAGAAAAAGTGAAATTATTGGAGAACATGAAGTGGCGTTCTCCAATGGTAAAGAGATAATCAAGTTAAATCATGAAGCATTTGATAGATCTCTGTACTCAGATGGTGCTTTAACTGCTGCAAAATGGCTTATAAATAAAAAGCCTGGACTTTATTCAATGAGGGATTTATTGAGCTTTTAATAATGAATGAAAAAGAAAAAGCCAAAAAAATACTTAAAATTTTAAATAAAATTTATCCAACGACCCCTATTCCACTAAAACATAGAAATAAATTTACTCTTTTAACATCAGTTCTTTTGTCAGCACAATGTACAGATCTAAATGTTAATAATGTAACTAAACATATATATCCAAAATATTATAAGCCTGAACACTTTGTTGGGTTGGGTAGAAAGAGAATTGAAAAATTAATAAAAAGCATAGGCATCTTTAGAGTTAAGGCAAAAAGCATTTATTTAATGTCAAAACAACTATTAGAAAAACATCATGGCAAAGTACCTAAAACCTTCGAAGAACTCGAAAAGCTACCTGGTGTAGGCCATAAAACAGCCAGTGTGGTGATGTCTCAAGGTTTTGGTATACCAGCATTTGCAGTCGACACCCATATTCACAGATTGGCTCAAAGATGGGGTTTAACAAATGGCAAAAATGTTGTTCAAACTGAACAAGATTTAAAGAGATTATTTCCTAAAAAAACATGGAGCAAACTACATTTACAAATAATTTACTATGGAAGAGAGTTTTGTAAAGCAAGAGAGTGTTATGGTTTGACTTGTAAAATTTGCACGACTTGCTATCCTAATCGCAAAAATCCATTTAAAATTAAAAAAGCTTAGTATGAAAATTTTAGGAATTGGGAACGCAATTGTTGATGTCATCTGTAAAATTGAGGATAATTTTTTATCAGAAAATACTCTTACAAAAGGTACAATGAAATTAGTTGATGAGATAGAATTTAAAAAAATCATATCTGGTTTAAAAATTGAACAAACAATAGCAGGTGGCTCTGTTGCAAACTCTATTGTTGGATTATCACAACTTGGCAATGACGTTTCTTTTATTGGTAAAATCAACAAAGATGAATTGGGTGAAAAATATGAACAAAGTTTAACAAAAGAAAAAGTTAAATATTTCTATAATAAAAAAGAAGAAACTGTACCAACTGGGACATGCCTTATTTTAATTACACCTGATTCTGAAAGAACGATGGTTACGTTCTTGGGTATTGCTGGAAAAATTAATGAAAAAGACATTGATGAAAAAGCTGTTGAAGGAAGTGAAATGATATTTCTAGAAGGTTATTTATGGGATGAAGGTGAACCTAAATCTGCTTTTGTTAAAGCAATGTCTCTTGCAAGCAAAATAGCAATGACATTATCTGATCAATTTTGTGTTGAGAGACATAAAGATAGTTTTATGGATCTCGTTAAAAATAAATTAGATATCACTTTCTCTAATGAGCAGGAAATAAAATCATTAATAAATGCTAAAAACTTTGATGAAGTTGTTACATTTGGAAAACAATTAAAAAAATCTCTAGTTGTTACACGTGGGGAACTGGGAAGTATTGCTATCATCAAAAATGAGGTTGTCGAGTGTAATAGCAAAAAGAACTTAAAAATCCTTGATTTAACAGGCGCAGGAGACTTATTTGCAGCTGGTTTCCTACATGGTCATATTAATAATTTTTCAATCAAAGAAAGTCTTGAGAAAGGAACTGAAATGTCTTCTAAAATAATTCAAAAAATTGGTGCTCGACTAAGTTAATCTTATATTTTAAATAGTATGATTTTTATTTAATTAGATATCCACCATCATGATTAATAATAAAATTCTCATCATCAAACGTTTCTTTAATTTTTTTTCTTAATCTATAGATATGTGTTTCTACCGTATGAGTTTCAAGTTTAGATGAATATCCCCAAACTTCATTCTGAAGTGAATCAGTCTTTTGCGATTGCTTTTTATCATTAAGAAATAAAATAATATTTATTTCTTTTTCTGTAAGTTTTAAACTAATCTCATTTTTTGAAATAATTTTTGAATTTAAGTTAATAGAATAATTCTTCAAAACTATATCTGATTGTTGTCTATACTTTTGTTTTATTAATTTGATATTTATTTTTTCTATTAATTTATTTATTTGAATAGGAGAATTGCTAAAAAACATCATTTTTTCATCTTCTATTTGATTAGAATTAAGAATTTTTTTGCATGGTAATTTTGTTAAAATTACTGGTAGTGTATTGTTAAATTTAACTAAGTCGAAATTCTCTAAAAAAATATCTACATTTTTATAATGAAATATTTGAAAAGAAAAATTTTCTTTAATTTCACTTAATATTTCGTAGAATTCTTTATAATCAATTATATGAATATTTTGTTTAGTCACTAAAATATATCTTATGTTAATCTATCTAAAAAATAAAGACACCTTGTTGGTAGATGATTTTGAATTTGAATGTTGTATTGGAAAAAATGGTAAAAAAAAAAACAAGATAGAAGGAGATGGCTCCACACCAAAAGGAAAATTTAATATAACCACTCTCTACTACAGGAGTGACCGAGTAAACAAACCCAAAACAAAATTAAAGTTAAAAAAAATAGTGCCTAATATGGGATGGTGTGATGATCCTGGTCATAAAAATTATAATAAAGAAATTTTAATTGATGATTCAGTTCATCATGAAAAGTTATATAGGAAAGACCATAAATATGATTATATATTAGTATTAGATTATAATATGATTGAGATAGAACCAAATAAAGGTAGCGCTATTTTTCTTCATTTAACCTCTAATTTTAAACCAACTCAAGGGTGCATAGCTTTAAAGAAAAAAGATTTTGAAATATTAATAAAATTGATTAATAAGAATAATAGTATTTTAATTAACTAGTTCTATTTCCAAAAATTTTAGATCCTATTCTAACGAAAGTAGATCCATTTTCTGAAGCCTCTAAAAAATCATTAGACATTCCCATACTTAATTCCTTTAGTTTAATTTTGGAAACTAAATTTTTCATTTCTAAAAAATAATTTTTACTGCTTTCAGTATTAGGTGGTAGGCACATCAATCCAATTATATTTAAGTCAAAGTCTTTAATACATTTTTGATAAAATGAGCTTAAGTTTTCAATTTCTATACCACTTTTTTGTTCTTCTTGGCCAATATTTACTTGGATAAAGATTTTTAGTTTCCTACTTAGTTTTACCTGCTCGTTAGCAATTTTTTCTGCAAGTCTAATACTATCTAGTGAGTGTATGTAATCAAATAAACTAACAACATGTTTTACTTTGTTGGTTTGTAATTTACCTATCATGTGTAATTTAATTTTATCAAAATCTTCTTTAATATCTTTCCATTTCTCTAGTGCTTCCTGGACTTTATTCTCACCATAATGTTCATGGCCATGATTAATTAATGGCAAAATGTCTCCCATTGGAAATTTTTTACACACAGCTATTATCTTTGGAATTTCTGTGTGCTTTATCTTATTTTTTAAGGTATTTTGTATTGAAATTAAGTTATTTAAATTGTTATGCAAAATGTTTTTCCTAATATTTTTTGTTTTATTGATGATTTTAAAAATGATTATATCAAAAAACTAGATAAAAAAATTACAATAATTTTTAGAAATTATCACACAAAACCTAACGTAAAAAAACTTAAAGAACTTGTCAAATTCTGCAAATCTAATGATAAAAAAATAATTTTAGCAAATAACCCAAAATTAGCATTAAATCTTGGTTTTGATGGGTCATATATTCCATCTTTTAATAAAATAACAAACTTTAAGTTTTACAAAAGAAACAGTAAATTTTTATTACTAGGTTCTGCACATAACCAAGTTGAAATTAAAGTAAAGGAAAAACAGGGAGTTGATATTATTTTTTTAGCTCCAACCTTTAAAGTTAATAAATCTAAGAATTATTTGGGTGTAATTAAATTTAATTTACTTAGCCAACTTACTAATAAAAAAGTTATAGCTTTGGGGGGGGTTAATGAATTTAATTTAAAAAAAATTAATATTCTAAAAGCAGATGGTTTCGCGTCGATTTCTTTTTTCAAAAAAAAGGCCCCAATTTCTTGAGGCCTCTTTAATAAAATTATTATTCTTTAAAATTAGAATGCAAATTTAACAGCTAGTTCAGTGTGTTCTACTTTAGCAGCAGTTGCACCGGCAGCATTTTTCTTCTCGTTAGAGTGTAGTGATACAGTCATAGCACCCATTGTGTATGAAGCAGAAAAACCTTTGATCTCTTCATTAATGGCTGTTGTACTGTAATCAGCTTCAGTCTCTCCGTACGAGATAGACATTTCATCGTTTACTGCATAAACAATTGAGTATGCTGTAGTATCGATGTCAACGTTAGCACTGTTAGTGTCATCCATTTCTGACGCTTGGTAACCAACTGTTACTGGTCCATATGCATATGTTGCATACATAGTTGAATGATCATCAGTTGCAGAAGAACCTGCAGCATCTTGATATTCACCTGAACCATAACCAATAGCTAAACCGTCCATAGGAGCAAGTTTAATGTACATTGATGGCATTGAAGCACCAGATTGAGTTTTTCCAGCAGCATCTGTTAAAGTTGCAGCTGTTGAAGTTCCACCAGTACCATTACCAGCAGCAGCAGTACCAGCTTTAGATACTAAACCAAGACCAATTGTAGCCATACCGTCAGCTACAGTGTTTGTGTAGTTCCAACCAGCAGCACCAGCACCAATTCCGCCAGTTTTACCAACACCATTCCATACTTCTTCGTGAGCAGTAGGAGTCATGTCGTCGATTGCTTCTAGACCAATTGTACCATCATGTGTTACGTATGATAGAGATCCCATTGAACCCATATCAATTGATAGTGTACTAGCATCTTGAGCACCAGCTGAAATAGCGTGTGTTGATTTAACAGTAAATCCGTTATCAAGTTCTACACTTGCAGATACTGAAAAATCTTGCGCCATACCAAATCTATCACCGTCGATGTTGTTGTTCGTTGCGTTAGCACCGTCAGTGTATGTTAAAACACCAGAACCACTTACAGACCAATCAGCTTGAGCTGAAACAGCCATAAGAGAACCAGCAAGAGCCGTTAGGCCAACTTTTTTCCAAGTTTTCATATTTTTCCTTTGTTGTTGTTATTAATTATTAATAATTAAATTTTTCAAATTTTGTAATTTAAAAAACATGTATAAATACCAACAAATAGTCATTAAAAAGTCTATTATTTTGTAAAACCACATAATTTTTTAAATAGTGTGTTATTTTTACAACACTAAATAGAAGTAGCAATTTATAGGGCTTTTATGATAACACACCTTAAATTACCCATGATTAATTATAAAAAATTTAGATATTTTACATTTTTAGCCTTCATTTTTTTATATGTAGGAGGTTGTGCAGCCTTTAAGCCCAAGTATGTTGATAGTAGAGTAACTCCCGTCAACTCAAAAGATAAAATTGAAAAAAATATCCGAGAAGGAAAGGGCTTTAATATTGGCAATAAACTTCTGGGAAGTGGTAATAACACCTTTAATTTTGCTTCTTCTAACCCCATGTGGAGGGCTTCGATTGAATTATTAGACTTTGCACCATTTGATAATATTGATTATGCAGGAGGTATAATAATTACTGATTGGTACAATGATGGTAATTCACAAAATGAATATATAAAAATTACAGTAAGGTTTTTATCTCCAGAAATAAGAGCTGATGGAATTAAAATAATTGTCCATAAAAAAATATGCACCAATAACTCAAACTGCAAAATAAATAAAATTAAGAGTAAAATTAGTCAAGAAATTAAGTTAGCTATTTTAAAAAAAGCAATATTAATCCAAAAAAATGATTTACCAAAAAACCCAGACTTCGAACTTCCTGATGATTTCTAAAATCTAAACCTAATTAAATCACTGGTATATGGATAGATACAACTTTAAAAAAATAGAAGACAAGTGGCAAAAAATTTGGGAAGAGAAAAAAGAATTTAAAACTTCTCTAGATAAAACTAAAAAAAAATTTTTCTGTTTAGAAATGTTTCCTTATCCTTCTGGAAAAATACATATGGGGCATGTTAGAAACTATACAATCGGAGATGTTCTCGCGCGGTATAAAAAGATGCAAGGTTTCAACGTGTTGCATCCAATGGGCTGGGATTCTTTTGGAATGCCAGCAGAAAATGCTGCTAGACAAAATAAATTAGATCCAAAAACTTGGACCGAAAAAAATATTTCTTCAATGAAGTTGCAACTTAAAAGATTGGGTTTGTCTATAGATTGGGATAGAGAAATTTCAACTTGTTCTCCAACATATTATAAACACCAGCAATTATTTTTTTTAGAATTATTTGACAAAGGTCTAGTTTATAGAAAAGAAAACTATGTAAATTGGGATCCGGTAGATGAAACTGTTTTAGCAAATGAACAGGTAATTGATGGAAAAGGCTGGAGATCAGGAGCTTTGGTCGAGCGAAAAAAACTAAATCAATGGTTTTTTAATATTTCAAAATTTTCAAATGAATTACTTGATGGCTTAAAAGAATTAAATGACTGGCCTCAAAAAGTTAAGACAATGCAAAAAAATTGGATTGGTAAATCTTTTGGATGTGAAATTGATTTTAAAATTGAAGGAGATCTACCAATAGAAAAAATTAAATGTTTTACCACAAGACCGGACACTCTTTTTGGTTTTTCTTTTTTGGCAATTTCTATTGATCATCCTATTGCTAAATACTTTAAAAAAAACAAAGATTTTTCAAAATTTAAAGATGAGTGTTCAAAAACTGGCACCACTGAAGAGTCTATTGCTCAAGCAGAAAAAATTGGCTTTAAAACTGACTTGATTGCAATAAACCCTCTTGATAATAATATTAAAGTCCCAGTTTATTTTGCAAATTTTGTTTTAATGGATTATGGTTTTGGAGCAGTTTTTGGGTGCCCTGCTCATGATCAAAGAGATTTGGACTTTGCTATAAAATATAACCTAAATATCAAGACTGTAGTTGAGTCAGATGATAAATCTAACAAAGATTTTGAAGTAAATAAAAAAGCATATACTGGCCCAGGTAAAATTATAAATTCACAATTTTTAAATGGTTTAAAAGCTCCAGAAGAATCAATCTTAAAAACTATAGAAATATTGGAAGAAAAACAATTAGGAAAAAAGAAAATAAATTTTAGACTTAAGGATTGGGGAGTTTCTAGACAGAGATATTGGGGCTGCCCAATACCAATGGCATATGATGAAAATAATAATATAATAAAGGTACCAAAAGATAATTTACCAGTTCTTCTTCCAGAAAATATTGATTTATCCAGGAAGGGGAATCCTCTTGATCATGAACATAATTGGAAAAATTTTGTAATTGATGGAGTAAAATATACTAGAGAAACAGACACATTAGATACTTTTGTAGACTCATCTTGGTATTTTCTTAGATTTTGTTCATCAAACAATGAAGATTATGGGTTTGATTATGATGAGGTAAATTATTGGATGCCTGTAGATCAATATATAGGGGGAGTAGAACATGCTATATTACATCTTTTATATTCAAGATTCTTTATGCAGGCATTATCACATGATAATAAAAAATTTAAACACAAGGAGCCTTTTAAAGGTTTATTCACACAGGGAATGGTGTGTCACCAGACTTATAAAGATTCACAAAACAATTGGTTAAGCCCAGAAGAGGTTTTTACTGAAGATGGTAACAGTTTTTATAAAAATAATAAAGATAAGGAAAAGATTTTAGTAGGCCCATCTGAGTCTATGTCAAAATCAAAAAAAAATACCATTGATCCTAAAAATATAATTGATAATTATGGTGCTGATGCGGTTAGGCTATTTATCTTATCCGATAGTCCTCCAGAAAAAGATGTTCAATGGTCAGATCAAGGAATGCTTGCTTCATATAAATTTATTCAAAAATTATGGTTATTACATCAAAAAATAAAAGATAAAATTAAGACCAATAGTAAAGAAAATAAAGAATTAGATATTGATGAATTTACAAACCAATTCATAAATAAGGTGACAAATAATTTAGAAAAATTTCATTATAACGTAATCATCGCTAATTTTTATGAGATGTACAATTTTTTAAACAAAGAGCTCGAAAAGACAATTAATCAGAAAAATTTGGAGATTAATTATTGTAAAATTTTAAGAATATTAGTTCCTTTTTTTCCACATTTTGCATCTGAAGCTCTTGAAGAAATTATAAAAAATGAAGAATATGAATGGCCAGCAATTAATAAAGAATATTTAATTGAGAAAAGTATAAACTTTGTTGTTCAAATCAATGGCAAAAAAAGAGATGTAGTGAATATACCAAAAGATACTGATGAAGAAGAAATGATAGAAAAAATAAGAAATGACCAAAAATTATCCAAATATCTTGATGGTAAAGAAATAAAAAAGACAATATTTATTTCTAATAAACTAATTAACCTTATATTAAATTAATTAAATGAATAAAATATTTCAAATACTAATATTCTTTTTGATTGCACACTGTGGGTTTCAACCAATTTATTCTTCTAAAAATTTTGTTGAGAATATCAAGGTAAAAACTGTGATTTATAAGGGAGATAAAGGTTTCAATAATAAATTAGAAAATAAGTTTCTCGCATTTTTTATAAATAATGAAAATGCAAAATTGGAAATAAATATAGAGAGTATAGTAAATAAAATTATTTCTTCTAAAGACTCGAAGGGAAACCCATCAACATTTGAATTAAAAGTTCAAACTCTTTTATTAATTTATGAAGATGGTGGATTAAAAAATAAAATAAACTTTGAAGAAATCAGTAGGTATGACAATAAGGATAACAAATTTGAACTGAAACTTTATGAAAAAACTATAATAGAAAGTTTAAGTTTGAAAATTTCTAATCAAATAAAAAGGCATATAAGCACTTTACCATTGTGATACTAAAAGCATTTGAACTTAATAAAATTAATTTTACGAGAAATAAATTTTTTTTACTTTATGGAGAAAATGAAGGCTTAAAAATTGAAAGTATAAAAAAAAATTTTATAGATAAGTATACTGCCGCAATACAGCGCTATGATGAAAGAGAAATTTTAGAAAATAAAGAAAATTTTTTTAACACTATTTTCACAAGATCATTTTTTGAGAATGAAAAACTTATAATAATTTCAAGAACTTCAGATAAGATATTAGAAATAATTAAAGCTATTTTAGAAAAAGAGGTAGAAAATACAATAATTGTGTTAGTTGCAAATTCTTTGGAAAAAAAATCTAAAATTAGATCCTATTTTGAAAAAAATAAAGAAACTATTTGTATTGCTTTTTATGAGGATAACAAACAGACATTAAGTGGTCTTGTAAGTTTATTTTTTAAAGAGAGAAAAATTCCAATTTCACAACAAACAATAAACTTGCTAGTTGATAGATGTCGAGGTGATAGACTTAATTTAAAAAATGAACTCTTTAAAATAGAAAATTATTTACTTGATAAAAAAAGCATCACTTCTGAGGAAATTTTAAAATTAACAAACTTAGCAGAGAACTATAATGTTTCGGAATTGATAGATAATTGCTTGGCTAAAAACACAAGGAAAACTGCAAATATATTAAATGAAAATAATTATTCAACAGAAGATTGTATCTTAATTATACGTACACTTCTTCTAAAGTCTAAAAGACTTCAAAAACTTCAAATTGAAAATAAAAATAAAAAAAATTTAGATGAAACTATTTCTTCTTTTAGACCTCCTATTTTTTGGAAAGATAAAGAAATTGTTAAACAGCAGATTAATAATTGGCCCTTGAAAAATGTAGAAGATTTAATTTACAATATTGGTGAAATCGAATTATTAATTAAAAAAAATTCAACTAACTCACTGGATATTTTATCTGATTTTATTATAACACAATCTAATAGTTAGATTTAACTATTTCTATTAATCTATTTAATTGATCTAGACCTTTATATTCAAATGAAACTACACCAATATTATTTTTTTTATTCTTAATAGAAACATTTAGACCAATTTTTTCTATAACTGAATTTTCTAGTTGGCTTAAATTTGGATCTATTATTTTTATTTTGGATATCTTTTTTCCTTTAAAAATTTTTACTAAGTTTTCTGTTTGTCTGACAGATAATTTTTTTTCTAATATCTTTTTTGCAATAAATTCTGCATTATCTAAACCAACTAAGATCTTAGCATGTCCTGAAGATATTTTTTTAAGTTCAATTAATTTTAATATCTCATTGGGCAAAGTTAAAAGTCTTAAGAAGTTTGCTATATGACTTCGACTTTTACCAATAAACTGAGCGACTTTTTCCTGATCATATGAAAATTCGTCAATTAGACGTTGGTAGCCTCGCGCTTCTTCAATAGCATTTAGATCATTTCTTTGTACATTTTCAACAATAGCAAACTCTAAAGATTTTAAATTATCTGCCTCAATGATAACAACAGGCACTTCATGCAAACCTGCTTTTTGTGCCGCAAGCCACCTTCTCTCTCCAGCTATTATTTCATGTTTAGATTTATCGTCATCAGATTTTCGAACAACAATTGGCTGTATAATTCCTCTTTCTTTAATTGAATTTGTTAAGTCCAATAGATTTTCTTCATCAAAAATTTTTCTAGGTTGAAATTTATTTCTTATCAAACTACCTATTGATAGTTTATTAATATTTACTTCAGATTTTGTTTCTCCAATTAATGAGGATAAGCCTCTGCCTAAACCTTTCTTAATTTTATTTGTATCCATTATGCAGCGCTCCCTATTTGTTCATCTTGGTTAATAAATTCATCTGTAAAATTAAAATATGATTTACTCCCAGTACATAATTTGTCATAAATTAAAACTGGCATGCCATGAGATGGTGCTTCTGACAATCTTACATTTCTTGGAATTACTGTGCTGTAAACTTTTTCGTTAAAATAATCTCTTGCCTCTTTTTCAACTTGGGATGAAAGTTTATTTCTCTTATCATACATCGTTAAAAGGATACCTCTTATTTTTAATTCAGGATTAAGATTTACTTTTATTCTCTCAATTGTCTTCATCAACTGTGTTAAGCCTTCTAATGCAAAAAATTCGGTCTGCAGTGGCACCAGAAGTGAGTGAGAAGCGACCAGAGCCATCACTGTAAGTAAACTTAGAGATGGGGGGCAATCTATAAGAATATAATCATACGATGCTCTAGAATCATTTAAATAAGCCATTAATTTACCTTTTAAAATAAAGGCTCTGTTGCTGTCAGTAGCTATTTCGACCTCAAGTCCTGATAAATCAACATTTGAAGTTATAATATCTAAATTTTTGAAATTAGTTTTTTTAATTACCTCTGAAATTGTTTTTGTGCCGTTTAAAACACCATAAATTGTATCGCTAGAATTTTCAAGATTAGAAAGACCAAGACCTGTTGTTGCATTTCCCTGAGGATCTAAATCAATTACTAAAATATTTTTTTTTGATTGAGCCAAACCAGCTGCGAGATTTATCACAGTTGTTGTTTTTCCAACTCCACCCTTTTGATTTATTACAGAAATTATTTGCATTCTAATTTTTACTTTTTTTTAATATTTTTTATGTTTAACAAAAAAGAATCTTCACTTGTGATACTTTTTTTTTTTTCATATTCAAAATCCCAATATTTTAAAGTCTCTTTTAAAATTTTTTCTCCATTTTTACCCATGAACAGAATTAAATTTTTATAATTTTTAAAATTTTTATTAACTAACTCTATAATTATTGGCAATGGTTTAAAAGCTCTTGCCATTATTGTACCAGCCTCTAAGTTTTGTTCTTCAAAAATATTTTTTTGTATAACTTCCGTATTCAATTCTAGATTTCTAGAGACCTTTCTTAAGAAAGAACTTTTATGGTGACTTTTTTCATATAAATTAACTTTAATATTTCTTTGCATATTTTTTATCATAATTGATATTATTATCCCTGGCATGCCTCCACCTGAGCCTATATCTATTATATTTTTACTATTTAAGTCAACAAATTCAAGGATTTGTGCTGAATCTGCTATATGACGATTTCTTATTACATCATTTTTAGCCGATTCTTTACTTATTATGTTAATTTCTTCATTTCTTTCAATTAACATTGAGATAAAAGTTTCAAAATCTAAAAATGTTTCACGTGGAACATTATAGTTTTCTAATAGTGAATATTTTTTTAAAATGTCTTCCATTAAGCTATTAGCTTAATAGACCTTCTTTTGACATGTGACAACAAAATATATACAGCAGCTGGTGTTATACCATCTATTCTAAGTGCTTGCCCCATTGTTTTTGGCTTTATTTGTTTAAATTTGGCCTTTACCTCATTTGAAAGACCTGAAAGATCATTGTAGTTAACTCCATCTGGAATAATTAAGTTTTCATCTCTTTTAAAAGCCAATATATCTGCTTTCTGCTTTTTAAGATAACCTCTATAATGGGCATTTATTTCTATTTGTTCGTCTATTTTTTTATCAAAATAAGGTATATCAGGCCAAATTTCTCTAATTTTTTTCATATCAACTCCTTTTTGAGTTAATATTTCATCAGATTTTCTCAATACTCCGTCTTTAGCTATTTTAATATCAAAATCCTTTATTTTTGTTGGAGATATTAGTGATTTAGACATTTTATTTGTGATTATTTTCAATTTAGATTCTTTATCTTTGAATATGGCTTCTCTTTCTTTGAAAATTAATCCAATCTCAATGCCTTTGTTGGTTAATCTTTGGTCGGCATTATCTGCTCTTAGACTTAATCTATATTCGGCTCTTGATGTAAACATTCTATAAGGCTCGGCAACACCCTTTGTTACTAGATCATCTATCATAACGCCGATGTAAGCATCTGATCTATCTAAGATAAAAGGTTCTTCCTTCTTAAAAGATAAAGCAGCATTTATTCCTGCAATCAATCCTTGAGCAGCTGCTTCTTCATACCCAGTAGTCCCATTTATCTGTCCTGCAAGATATAAATTTTGTATTTTTTTAGATTCGAGGGTTAAAAATAGCTCTCTAGGATCTATATAGTCGTATTCTATTGCATAACCTGGTCTAATTATCTTAACATTTTCTAAACC
>TARA_B110000238_G_scaffold56782_1_pt1 | contig 13185 bp, 15 predicted proteins | sample TARA_B110000238 | Tara Oceans TARA_B110000238 (sample SAMEA4397569) | marine metagenome | biome: Polar Biome; feature: [SRF] surface water layer (ENVO:00010504); material: water (ENVO:00002006), including particulate matter (ENVO:01000060) such as... | depth 5 m | reverse complement strand
TACTATTAATAACAAGGAAGCGGAATATAGCCCCCCATGCCCTAAATTTAGTCTACATTTTAGTCTACATTTGAAAGTTTTATTATGAAGAAGGCTTGAAAGCCAACGGTAGTAGTGGGTACAGAGAGGTATAAAATAAACGTGGTGCCCAGAGACGGAATCGAACCGCCGACACGAGGATTTTCAATCCTCTGCTCTACCAACTGAGCTATCTGGGCGTAATAAAGATGAAACAATGGACCTGCAAAAAGAAGCGCGTATTAAACCTCCTCATCTTTGTATCGTCAATAGTATCGCAGTAAATTACTTTGAAGTGGACAAATACCCTTCAGCTTGATCAATTTCTTCGCCCGAAAAAAACTTATCTCTTTGTTCATTTAGATAGGTTCTCGCTGTGAGGTCCATCATATTTAAATGCTTCTCATTAATCAGCCGAGTTTGATGCTCTAGCCACTCATCCCAAGCTTCCTTAGAAATGTTGTCAAAAATCTCAAGTCCTTTGGGTCCTGGAAAGGGTTGGGTGTCAAGACCTTTTGATTCCTTGCCTATTTTTTTACAAAACACCATACGTGCCATAAGTTAACCTCTTTTTTGTTTAATTTCACCTAGTAGGCTTGCTATAGGTTTGGCTATGCCGATCTCTAATGGTGTGTTGGGGTTATACCAGAGAATGTCCTGCTTAGCTAAAGCACTTTGAGGATCACATTCTATCATGACTGGCTGGTAATCTAGATGAAAGTGGCTAAAAGTATGACGTTTAGTTGGAAGTATTGTCCATGATTTTGCGGACTGATTAAGGTGCTCGCAAACAATAGAGATGTCTTTTTCATCGTCACATTGAGGGAACACCCATAGCCCGCCCCAAAGTCCTTTAGACCGGCGTTTTTGTAGTAAAAATTCACCACTTGAATTAGAAATCATCAGAAAAAAACAAGTTTTTGTGGGGATTTTTTTGGTAGGTTTTTTTGCCGGATAACTTTCTGGATTTCCTGCATTAAAGCTTTTACAGTCAGATTTAACAGGACATTCCTGGCATCTAGGTTTTGTTCGGGTGCACAGGGTAGCACCAAGGTCCATGATCGCCTGCGTGTAGTCTGCTGTCCTTTCTTTTGGCGTACGCTTTTCGGCAATCCCCCATAGGATTTTTGTCGTTGCGCTTGCCCCAGGCCAACCGCTGATAGCTTCATGCCTTGCAAGCACCCTCTTGACATTGCCATCAAGAATGGATGCAGTTTTCTGATAAGCAATAGCGTATATTGCTCCTGCTGTCGATCGGCCTATTCCTGGCAGGTCTTCTAGTTCCTCCAAACTTTCCGGAAAGTTACCATCTAGGGTGGATGTGAGCAGCTTTGCTGTCTTGTGTAGGTTCCTGGCGCGAGCATAGTAACCAAGTCCACTCCAATGATGAAGGACTTGATCTTCGGTTGCTCCAGCTAGACTTTTTAGGCTAGGAAAGCTGGCCATAAAGCGTTGGTAATAGGGGATCACAGTGCTAACTTGAGTTTGCTGAAGCATAACCTCGGAAATCCATACTCTGTAGGCCGAAGGATTATGTTGCCATGGCAGATCTTTGCGACCATACAGATCAAACCATTGCAGCAATTTAGACGCAAATAACTTTGCGTGGTAATCTGGGGTTATTTTACGGACGGCGATAACCACTATTTAAACAGGCCTTTTAGTAACGTATCCATGATCTGCTCTTTGACGTCTTTAGGCTCAGCTCCCCCGCTTTTTTCTGCACCTGCATCAGATTTGGAATTTAGTAAGCTGTTAATGAGTTTTTCTTTGATTGTCTCTTTTAAGAGCTGTTTGATAAATCCTTTTTCAGGAAGGCATCTCATGCTGCCATCTGGTGCAAATGAGCCGCTGCAGCGCAGAGGTAGATCTTTATTTCTTATGCTTTTGCTTTTAATGGGACAACCGGATTCAGAGGTTTGGTCCCCTTTAAGGTTAGCCTTTATTAGTACACTATAAGTTTGTTCTTTTAGGTTAACTTGACCATCCCCGGAGATAGCAAGATTGCCCAGACCACTGGTTAGACTAGGTATGGTAACGATTTTATTGTCTAATGAAAATTTGGTTTTTAAGCTCTGTAGTTCAGTGTAGTTAGGCCATGATTGGCTGGACAGGGCACGTTTTTCTATGATGGACGCCATCTCACAATAGCTTTGTTCCACATTAATTATGTTGAGCTTCAGGTTTTCTGCCAACAGCTCACCGGCCCCATGCATATTGTCGATTAGTATATCTTGAGTATCTCCTCGACTAGTTGCACTAAAATCTGCGGAGAGCGTCCCACTGATATCTGATAGATCCACAAGAGATGATAGCGCTTTATTTATATTAATATCCTTGAGCGTGTTGGAAAATTCTATACGAGGCATGTTGCTGCTGAGATCAATTCTTGTCGTTGCTTGGAAGACGCCATCAAAAACTTCTCCAGACAGGTCTGTTATTTCTATGACCTTGTTGTTGGAAAATAAGTTCAGGTGAAGTTTGCTAATAATGATTTGATCAACACTAAAGCTATCCAGGCTTATCTCGATATGACCCTTGCCGCCCTCCAGTAGAGCAAGAGGTACAACAATAGGAGAAAGCAAAGCTTGTGCGGCAGATCCTTTGTGATTTGATAGCTGGTCATTAGTAGCTTTTTGGTCAACTTTTTGCAAGGCTGTAGGCAGAATTAAATCAGTACCTCTGAGCTTTATGTTGAGTTTGCGGGGGCTAGTCAACTTCAGCGAGGCATCACCGTTAATAGTGAAATCATCCGAGTTAAACTTAATATTATCTAGAGTTAGCAATTTTTCTAGCTGATAGTTAGCATTAAAACTTAAGGCAATGGGCAGATTTTCGATGCCATTAACGCTCAACTTTGTGGATTCTAGCGCTATCATTTTTTCTTTTTCATGAAATATAATTTGAGAGCTGAAAGTTACATCAATTGGAATTGGATAGTCTGGATGGATGGTTGAAAATTGTAATCCTACAGAAAATGGTTTTTCATCTAAATTAAGATTTTTTCCGGTAAGATTTAGTTTTTCTACAACTGTTTTCTGTTGGGCTGCTGAGACAACAGTAAGCTTAGCATTCTTGAGATTTAGGCCATCAATAGCAAGCTCGAAGGGGAGGGCTGGAATGCTTATATCTTGTTTTTTTGTGGAGGTAATTTTAGTCGAGGCGACGACAATATTTTCAGCTTCTGCGGTTGCCTGAATGGTAATGTCTGCACCATAGATCGATATCGTCTTGAGGCGTACGGTGCTAGACAGTAGAGCCATCCAGTCTAGACTGAAGTCAGCCTGCTCAAAACGAATCTCCGGAATATTTTTTCCTGATATCGATGTAGCGCCGGCATTAACTGCCAGATTTGGGAAGAATGACCAGCTAAGATCACCATCTATTGCTAGATCGACACCATTTTCTTTGGCAAGTTTTGATAGCTCAGGTTTATAGCTATTTGGATCTACGCCTACCATTAAAAACGATGCCGTTGTAATAGCAACTATGCCAAGTAGACATATTACCCAAATAAAAGCTTTTAATAGTTTCAATTAGATCGCTCCTGTGGCGACATTTTTGTATTTATCCCAACATCCACCAAAACCATAGACTGCTAAGTAGGTTACCATAGGTTAGCATTTTACCTGTAGGTGCTTTATTTATTCTAGTTAATGAAGCTTCTTGTATCTTTTGTTTATGATAAAAGTGGAAATTTAAGGGCATATAAAAATTATTCCTAATATAAGTTGCAATAAATATACCCTTATTCTGGAAGGGCTCCTTCGCTAGCACTATAATGAATGAGAATGGGCTGAATGAAATTTTTTATGTATGATCATCTTGGTTTATAGAATGATGGTTGTTCTAACAAGTCTGAATGAAAAGAATCTTGTTTTATATAAAGTGTTTTGGAGAAATACATGACGCAACGAAAAGCTAAAGTGAGTCGCGACACGCTTGAGACTCAAATCTCTGTTGAGGTTAATATTGACGGCACAGGGCAGGCAAGCTTTGAAACTGGCGTACCATTTCTTGACCATATGCTCGATCAAATTGCGCGACATGGCCTCATAGATCTTACTGTGAAAGCTAAAGGTGACACTGAAATAGATGATCATCATACAGTAGAAGATGTGGGCATCACTATTGGGCAGGCGTTCAAACAAGCGCTCGGAGATAAAAAAGGTATTCGTCGCTATGGCCATGCTTATGTACCTCTAGACGAAGCTTTATCTCGTGTTGTTGTGGATTTTTCGGGGCGCCCTGGATTAGAGATGTTTGCTGATTTCTCTCGCCCTAAAGTTGGAGATTTTGACGTAGATTTAACCTATGAATTTTTTCAAGGATTTGTTAATCATGCAGGAATTTCACTGCATATTGATAATTTTCGCGGCAATAATGCACACCACCAAATTGAAACAATTTTTAAGGCATTTGGCCGCGCTTTGCGTATGGCCGCAGAGTTTGATCCAAGAATGGCAGGAGTGATGCCCTCAACAAAGGGGTCACTCTGAAATACTTAAATTTGATCATCTCATTGAAAAATTACTGAATAGAGGCTTTATGCAGCTATTTTTTGTGCCGTAACCTCCGCTAAATTAGTTTGTCGATTATTCGGCAATGAAATTTTACCTAGTTACTGATAATTACTTATGTTAGCCAAACTTAAAGATTGTTTAAGCCGATTTAACATAAAAGACGCGCTTTTTTTGTCAATGCTCATTCATGGGATACTGATAACAGATCTATTGATTTTAAAATTTGATAAAGCTGAAAGTAGCAAAGAATTGATGAACTTTGAGGCTATTCTGTTATCAAAAAGTGTTCTAGAGCCTTCTCCTCCTTTGGCAGAAAAAGCCTCTGAGGAGGCTGACTCAAAAATAGTAGAAGAATTCGAACCAGAAATTACGAAAGATAATATTGCATCTATACAGGAAGAGATAACTCCTGTTGAACCCGAATCAGTTCAACAGCAGCAAGAATCAGCAGTATCCGCTCCAGAGCCGGTCGAAACTCCAGAAGTAGGAGAGGATGATGCAAGAAATGCTGGATTGGCAGCATTAGATGACTTTAGTCGGCAATTTGCAATGCATGTTGCACAATATAAAAAATACCCCAGAATTGCCCAACGTCGAGGATGGCAAGGAGAAGTCGTCCTGCAGGTTAAATTGACACATCAAGGGAAATTGATCACAAAAGAGCTAAAAAAATCAAGTGGGTTTAAAGCTTTAGATAAGGAAGGCTTAGATATGATCGATAGGGCAGCACCCTTTCCAGCGCCGCCAAGTATTTTAAGTGGAAAAATATTTACAATTTTAGTGCCAATTAAATTTACATTGCTTTAACTTTATCAGGAAAAAATTATGTGGGAAGTAATTCAGGCTGCAGGTTGGCCAATATGGCCATTAATTTTCACTTCCATAGTGGCTTTCGCAGTTATCATGGACCGGCTAGTTGCTTTGCGAGATAGCGTCGTAATTCCAGAAAATTTAGTTAGCGATCTAGAATTACAGTTACAGGATGGCCCGCTAGATAAAGAGGTGTTAGAGCGGCTCAGTAAAAGCTCTTTATCAGGCTTAATGCTAGCTACTGCTATTGAAAATCAAGGCGAGTCACCGGAAATTCTTAATGATGCTATCGTGAAGACAGGTGACTCTATTAGTCATCAATTAGAAAAATATCTTTTTATTTTGGCAATGATTTCAACAGTAGCACCCTTGCTGGGACTGTTTGGCACAATTGTGGGAATGGTGGAACTATTTAGTTCTTTTACAAGTAATGGTCAAGATGTGGAACAGTTTGCACGTGGAATTTCTGTTGCACTGTATAATACTGGCGGTGGTATTGTTGTAGCAATCCCAGCTATGATTGGTTATAAAATTTTTCGTGCAAAGATAGATCATCAGATTCATGTTATGGAAAATAATGCGCAGCGAATAATTAATTTTTGCAGTGTTGAGGGTAAATAAGCATGCGCTCAAAAAGAAGAAATCACGATGACGATATAGAACTTAACTTTATTCCGTTAATAGATGTTTTATTAGTAGTGATTATCTTTCTAATGGTAACGACGACGTTTGCGAAGTTGAGCGAAGTTAAAATTAATTTACCTATCGCTGAAAAAAATCAAGTAAATGAAGAAACGGCACCCATTAGGGTCGAAATCACCGAAGATGGCCATTATTTCATCAATAACGAGCCCCTGGTCTCCACTGAAATTGAAAGTATCGCGAACGTTTTGAGAGAACTTGCGCAAGACAAGCAAGACACACAAGTCATTATAAGCGCTGATGCAAACGCTCGCCATCAGTCTATCATTAACCTCATGGAGGCTGCTCGAAAAGCTATGCTGAGCAAGATTGCGTTTGCCACAAAATCTAATAATGAATAGTAATATTATGGAGAATAATTTTAAGTTTACCTTTAGGCTAAAATTTGCCTCCCGGCTTCATTAGGTAAAAATTGCGTAATTAAAAACCCCACTGGTATCAAGGGATATGACAGATTTTCGTACAAAGATTGCCGTACTAGATTATGGTATGGGGAACCTTCATTCTGTTTCTAAAGCTTTGGAGTATATAGCTCCTCGAGCGGAAGTGATTGTGACGGAAGATCCTGTAGAAATTGATAGTGCTGATCGCTTAGTTTTCCCTGGCGTAGGCGCCATGCGCGACTGCATGTTAAATATTCGGCGTCTTGGGTTTGACAAGCTAATACTCAAAGCGATAACTGAAAAGCCAGTTTTGGGTATTTGTCTGGGAATGCAGGCATTGCTGGGGCATAGCGAAGAAAATAATGGAGTTGAGTGTCTGGATGTCTTTTCGGGCAGCTCTAAGTTCTTCGGCCATAATATGCGTGATACCAGTGGAGAAAAGCTAAAAGTACCCCATATGGGCTGGAATCGTGTTCACCAAGAAATGGACCACCCTATGTGGCAAGGTATTGAGCAAGATGCGCGTTTTTACTTCGTGCATAGTTATTTTGTCGAGAATAACTTTACAGAAATTGTAGCTGGAACCACTGATTATGCATTTAAATTTGCAGCAGCACTCACGACAAAAAATTTATTTGCTGTGCAGTTTCATCCGGAAAAAAGTCATTCGTCTGGGTTGCAGTTGCTCGAGAATTTTGTGACCTGGAAGGGTATCTGAGGACCTCAAAGAGCACTTATTTTTTTATATGAGTCAGAATATTTTGCTGAGCATGTGTGCACCAAGGCATGCATATATTTTGTGTGGTGTGTAGTTAACCTATAGGAATAAATTTTTGCTAATTATACCGGCTATTGATTTAAAAGACGGACAGTGTGTGCGCTTAAGGCAGGGTCGCATGGAGGACTCTACAGTATTTGATGGAAATCCTGTAGATATAGCGGGACGCTGGGTTGATGCTGGAGCTCGCCGATTGCATTTGGTTGATCTAAACGGTGCTTTTGCCGGCAAGCCGGTAAATAGTGACGTAGTTGCTGCTATCTCTCAAGCATATCCTGAACTACCTATTCAGATTGGTGGTGGTATCCGTAGCGGCGATATTATCGAGACCTATCTTGCCGCAGGCGTGATGCATGTAATCATAGGGACCAAGGCTGTAAAAGATCCGAGTTTCGTGACAGACATGTGTAAGCAATTTCCTGGTCATATTATTGTTGGTATTGATGCAAAAAAAGGTCTCGTAGCAACTGATGGCTGGGCTGAAGTGACAGATGTTAAAGCTACAGACTTGGCTAAAAGATTTGAGCATGATGGCGTTAGCGCCATTGTTTATACTGATATTGATCGCGATGGAATGATGCAGGGCGTTAATGTTGAAGCTACTGTATTAATGGCAAAGGCCTCTTCTATTCCCGTTATTGCCTCAGGTGGAATCACTAATATGGAAGACATTGTGGCGCTCAATGGCGTGGTTAAGCCTGGTATTTACGGTGCTATTACCGGAAGGGCAATCTATGAAGGAACTTTAGATGTTGCCGCCGCCCAAGATTTATGTGATCGGCAATCAGTCAAGTAGGAATCTAGCACTGTTGGCTGACAGGTTTTATCTATTTAAGAAGCAATTCTATCAAGGCCTTCTGTGAGTGAAGTCTGTTTTCAGCCTCACTCCATACTACAGACCACTGAGACTCCATGATGGTCTCGCTTATTTCTAGCCCGCGATATGCAGGAAGGCAATGCATAAACAAAGCGTCAGCGGCAGCTAAACCCATTGCCGCTTCGTTCACCTGAAACCCAGAAAAAGCTTTTTTTCGTAGCTCACTTTCTGATTCTTGCCCCATAGAAGCCCAGGCATCAGTTGCCACTAAGTTGGCTCCAGAGATGGCTACAGTTGGATCACGCACTAATGTGACGTGACTACTTAATTGATTGAGCAGTGTGGAGCAGGGTTCGAATCCTTTTGGACAGGCAATCAGAAGTTCAAAGTCAAGCATTTCTGCTGCATGCATATAGGATTGACACATGTTATTACCATCCCCCACCCAAACGACTCGTTTCCCTTGAATGCTACCTCTGTGCTCAATATATGTTTGCATATCTGCAAGCAGCTGACATGGATGATGATCATCGGTTAGAGCATTAATCACAGGGACTGAGGAGTACGCTGCAAAATTTTCAATTGATTGCTGGCTGAATGTCCTCATCATGACGATGTCTACCATGCTTGAGATTACTCTTGCCGAATCTTCTATGGGTTCGCCGCGGCCAAGTTGCGTATCGTTAGGGGAGAGAAAAAGTGCATTGCCACCTAGTTGAGCCATGCCTGTTTCAAAAGACACCCTAGTTCGTGTCGAAGATTTTTCAAAGATCATCGCCATAACCTTGCCTATGAAAGGCTGATAGATAACCCCTTTATGTTGGGCTTGCTTGAGTTCAGCGGCTCTCTCTAAAATTTTTTTAAATTCTTTTTTTGATAAATCTTTGAGTGTTAAAAAATGTCTAGGTGTCATTTCTCTATTATCCTTGTTCGATCACATCAGTGAGAATATTGACTAAAAGTTCAGTTTGTTCATTCGTGATATTAAGAGGGGGAAGTAGTCGAATGACTGATCCAGCGGTAACGTTAATTAACAGTCCCTGCTCGGCTGCACTATCAACTAAATCTTTGCAAGGAAAGTCGAGCTGAACCCCAATCATGAGACCTTGGCCCCGTATATCGATCAATTTCGAGCAATTTAAAAGCTTGTGTTGAAGTTGCTCCTTGATATAGTTTCCTTGCTCTTTAGCCCTTGAGCAAAGCTCTTCATTGATGATGGTTTCTACAGTAGCAAGCGCCGCAGCGCATGCTAATGGATTTCCGCCAAAGGTGGATCCATGACTACCAGGATGCATTAAATCAGCTGCTTTTTTACCGGCAAGACAGGCCCCAATAGGGACACCGTTGGCCAAGCCCTTGGCTGTAGTTACAATATCGGGAAGAAGGTTATATTGCTGGTAGTTAAAATAAGACCCGGTACGGCCGTTACCTGCCTGAATTTCATCTACTATCATCAACCAGTCATGTTCATCGCAAATTTGACGTATTTGCGGCAGATAGTCTGCATCAGGAACTATAACTCCCCCTTCGCCTTGTATTGGCTCAACTAGAATCGCGACTATATTCTTGTTATTTTTAGCAATTGCATTGATTGCATCAATATTATTGTAGGGAGCCCGAATAAATCCCTCTAGCAGCGGCCCAAACCCAGTTTGGTAGCTTTTGCTCCCCGTAGCTGACAATGTCGCTAATGTTCTACCATGAAAAGAATTTTCCATCACAATAATAGTGGGTGCAGAAATATTTTTTCCACTTCCAAATAATCTTGCCAGCTTGATCGCAGCCTCGTTAGCTTCAGCCCCAGAGTTGCTAAAGAATAATTTCTCCATACCAGAGATAGCTCTTAGTTTTTCTGCTAGCCGCTCTTGTGTCTGAATGTTGTAGAGATTAGAGCAGTGGATAATAGATGCAGCTTGAGTCGATATAGCTTCTGTCACGGCAGAGTGTGCATGCCCTAGGCCACAAACCGCAATCCCTGATAGCGCATCTAGATACCGCTTGCCGAGATCATCCCATACCCAGGAACCTTCGCCTTTGCACAGGGTAAGTTTTCTTGTACCGTAATTATTCATTAATGCACTGCTGGTCATACTTGTTACTCTGCTATCTATGAGAAATAAGGATTAAGCCGCTGCGCTAACTTAAGAACGAAAAAAGGCAGCTGCTGCTGCCCACAATCAGAATACTATAAGGATTTTCTTGAATTGGCAATGGCTAGAAGGACTGATTAATAGTCCTCTTTCGGGGGCTTAATTTTCACCTTGCGGCGCCCAAGCCAAGACCATAGGCCCGTTATAGCTAAAAAGCAGGTTAACAAACCAATAAAGTCGAAAAATAGAACACCTATGTTGCCAAAAAAACGTCCACTATGTAAATCTAAAATAAGCGTCTCTAGAGAAATGCCAGGTAGTTGCGAGTCTTGATTGAGTTTCAGTCTAATCTCTGACGGGAGAGATCTTGATGTTTGCCACTGTTTAATTTCAGTCTTGCTAGGCAGAATCTCAAGTGTTTCAAGATCTAACGATAATATTTGTGAATTAGATTTGATGAAGGTTGTATTATAAAAGTATCCGAGATTGGTTGTGTCTTTAGGTAAGCCGTTTGACAGATTAATTTTTTCTACAAGCTCTCCACTAGAGGTAAGGATAACTAGCTCATCAGTACATAACGCTAATAAAAATTCAGGCGTTACCACACCACTAAGAAGGGGAGGGTTGCAGCTAGCAACAGGCTCAGTATCCAGAAATAATGTCCTCTCCCCAGGATGATGTAACCATTTTTCGCCAACTAAAAAACCTGACAACGAGGCTGTTTCAAACCCATACCAATCAAGCAGCCATGCTGAGCTTAAGATTTTTTTATTGAGCCCTGCAGCTGGCGAATGATTTAACAATACCCCTGTGATAGCGAGAAGAACTAGCATTAGCGTTACCGATAAGCCAACTCGTCGATGCCACCGCAGGTTAAAAGAAATATTTTTTGGTTTACTTTGCATCAAGTAGGGACTTCCTATGGTGGGGTATGGGTATTTCTTATCGTTATTTCTTTAGGGTCAATACTTGTTGATGGTAAAAGAGGGCAAGTCTAGCCGTCTTGTTGAGCGCCCTAACCGATAATGTTGCCCCTGTAATACCATCGATATATTGGTCTAATTTATAATCAGTCGTCATTTTTACATTCTTATACTGATTCGTAAATGATGGATAGCGGACTTCCCATCCGCGTGTTTCTCTAAAAGCTAAAACCTTCACATGCTGTATGTGAAAATTCTCCAGAGTGCCGTTTACCAAGATACCAATAGTGATGGGCTTCTCTTTTCCAATTTCCTCTAATATCCAAGCAGTTTTTTCGCCTTCCTGATAGTACCTAACACGCATTCCTCTGACATTGCGACCAAGAATGTCACTTGATTGCTTTTTTAGCTCCGGAGTCAGCCAAAGTGATTTAGCTTCAAGTATTGGCGAGTTGAAATTTTCAGATAAAAAATCAGGGGTCGTTTGATAGGTTTTACTGTATACATTGCTTGAGATCAAAGCGGAGAGGACCATATGTAGAAAAAAGAAAGCTACATATGTAGCTTTCTTTTGAGTACCCTTTTTTTTGAGGGACAACAGGCCTACAACTTTAGAGATAATATTAATTTTAGAAACTCCAGCCAACGCCAACATTATAACCCTTGTATTCTGCCCCGCTGTCATTGTTTTGATCAAAGTAGTCTACTTTAAGCACGACTTGCTCATGTATCCAGTAATTGAAACCAAGATCAGCTTGTTTTTTCTCTGATCTCTGGTTGCCGCCAGCAGTATTATCATACTGGTTGAAGCGAGCAAAGACTCCTAGCTTGTCAGTGATTTGGTAAGATGGCTCAACATACCAACCTTCTTGTTCATCTGCGCCCGCTTGGATGATTTCGATATCGCTATCGAGATCCCAGTGAGCATATAGCGCCCTAAAACCGAATGGACCGTTTTTATACGCCACATGCGCTTCAATTAGGAGGGCGCTAATACCTTCTTTTCCAGATAGCTTTTCACCCTGCCAGATATCCCCTTGATGCTGAACGGTGGTTGCTAACTCAAGACCTGGTGCACCGGTGTATTTTAGACGAGCTGTATATGCAAGATCATCACCTTTGGCTTTGCTGACCTTCTGACGACCATCGCGAATTTTATAGTTGCCAGCACTCGGACTGATATACAGGCCCGAATGAGCGCCCGCATCATAGCTAAGGCCTTCACTGATTTCGCCGCTGAACATTGCACCACCTTCCCACCATGTAGACGGGATAATATTTTTCTCGATAGGGTTGCGCTCTGTACCATAGAAAGTTTCAGGCTCATGTGTTTCGTTGAGCATGCCAACAGGTATCAAGAATACACCTGCCTTGGCCCTATGGTTGTCAGCGTAGTCGTATTCGACATAAGCCTGTTCTACCTCAACTTCACCAGACTGTCCTTCACCAGCAACACTGTGTTCGATCTCAAATTCTGAAAAAAATCTTAACTTATCGTTGTATTGATGGCCTGCAAATAATACAAATCTATGGAGGTCAAACTCATTTTTTGAGTCTGCTGAGTTGTCAGAGCTATGATTATTGTAATGAAGCTCGCCATAGCCACCTATACTTGTCTTGCTGGCCCACTCAGCTAGCTTTGCTGCTGGACCTGATGTGACTTCTTCTACAGCAACAAATGCAGATTCAGTTTTGGCGTCATTCTCAGACAGACCTTTTTTTAAGCTATTTATTTCTGCTTGTTGTTTTTGGATCAGCTCCCACATTTCATCCAAACTGGGTCTTGAGTTAGCCTCTGCTGAAAGAACAGCAAATAAAACTAGTCCGACTGTCATTATGCCTCGCAACATAGATCCTCCTTTTTTAATCAATTTTTATGTTAAGTGAGAGAAGTAGAGTTGGCGCAAGTAAAGAATCGCATAAACTGTATCGCCATTTTGATAATCATAACCTATCTAAATGCAAATGAGAACAGTTATCATTATCATTGTTCATTAAAAAAATAATATGGATTTTTGGCTTGTATTTTTTCTTGAAGAGGTAGCGGTATTGCTATAGCATGCAGTCCCTTCATGGTACAAGTGAATTAGTTAAGTCGTCATGATAAGTAAGAAAATTTTATTATTAGCTGCATTTTTTTT
>TARA_B110000238_G_scaffold89416_1_pt1 | contig 13234 bp, 9 predicted proteins | sample TARA_B110000238 | Tara Oceans TARA_B110000238 (sample SAMEA4397569) | marine metagenome | biome: Polar Biome; feature: [SRF] surface water layer (ENVO:00010504); material: water (ENVO:00002006), including particulate matter (ENVO:01000060) such as... | depth 5 m | reverse complement strand
ATTTGTAATCAGTAGGTCCGCGGTTCGAGTCCGTGTGGGGGCACCATAAAAATCAATGACTTAGAAGTTTTTTGACTAAAGGAATTTAGCCTTTGGGTTACATATGGGTTACAAAAAACTCTGCCTAGACCCCTAAATACAGCTAAATCATCTGGCCAATTCGCTACAGTTTTTCGTTCGTAACCCCGTCGAAAGTGGCCCTGCTGAAAACAGCGGCACGCTTGAAGCTTATTGAGTAAGTTTTGTGAGCCAACATCACCGCACCGCACCGTACCGCGCACCAGCTGCAGTGGCCTCTGCACCCTGCCAACTTGATCTCAGGGGCCCGTTGCGCGTCTGGAAGTAACTCATCTGGTTTGATGGGGTTCGATCAGCAGATAGCAGGAGGACCTTCGTGGGCCGCGGGCCTTGGGCCATGTTTTTGGAAAACGTTTCGCGATTCAGAGGTATGAATAAACTGATTTAAAGTGAAAAGGACTACTACGTGCAAAGGCTGGGGATCATGGGCCGCGGACCCCGGATCACGGGCACTGCGCCTCGGACCACGGGGCTTTAGTGTTGGGGGTGCAAAATCGTTCGGTTGGGGTTTTGTTTGGGCGACATCTCTACTCATGAATGAATTTCAAGCTAAACCGTGCCGCTGCTTTTGCCGAGTGGCGCCAATTATTGAGCGCCTAAATTAAAGCTATGCCAGCAATTCGATGCCTGTTCTTATTAGTCTGGCAGCTCCCATTCGCATTTGCAGCGCCGCTCATTTGACATTGCAGCACATTTCACTGAAGCCGCCGTTCAGGCAGGCCTATACTGTCGATAATCAGATGTTGCTGACCGGGTGCGGTATTTGAAATATGAAAGGCTTTTGTGAGCTCTCGCTCTGCCCGCGCCAAACTGTTTTCACTTTGTGCATGGATTGTCAGAAGGGGCGTGTCTTTAGAAATCCGCGAACCAAGTTCACAAATGCCGCTAAGACCCACGGAATAGTCGATTTGCTCGCCTCCCTGTAGCCGTCCCCCCCCCAAACCGACGACGACTTGACCAAGGCACTCGCCGTCGATTTCGGAAACGTAACCCTCGTCCGGTAAATGCAAAGGCTTTATCAGAGATGAATTGGGTAAATACTTTTCACTGTTCTCGACGAAATCCACGGGTCCGCCTTGTGCGTGAACCAATCGTCCAAACACTTCCGCTGCCCGGCCTGAGACGAGAACATCTTGCAGCGCCCGCATGCCGGCCTCCTCGTTTTCTACCAAGCCGCTCTTTGCCAAGAGCGGCGCGCCGAGAGCCAGCGACAGATCGCGAAGGCGTCCGGGGGCATCCTTTAGTGTACGCAGAACCTCGCGGATTTCGACCGCGTTTCCTGCTGCTGGAGCCAGTGGTTGATTCATGTCGGTGATAAGACCGATTGTCTGGCATCCGGCCTCATTGGCCGTACCCACCAAAGCTTCAGCAAGACGGCGGGCCTCTGTGTGGGTTTTCATGAATGCGCCCGAACCACATTTTATGTCCAGCACCATGTTTTCGACGCCTGCGGCCAGCTTTTTGGAAAGGATCGATGCGGTGATCAAATCAAGGCTGTCAACGGTACTGGTGACATCACGCACCGCATATAGCCGTTTGTCGGCGGGCGCGATATTGCCGGTTGCACCAACGATTGCGCCGCCAATCTCACCCACAATGCGTTGCAATTCGTCTTGCGGGAACTCGACCTTAAACCCAGGTATGGCCTCAAGTTTATCCAGCGTTCCGCCAGTATGACCCAATCCGCGACCTGCAATGGTCGGAACGAAGGCACCGCAAGCGGCAAGAGCCGGGACCAATATCAGCGTTGTGGAATCGCCGATCCCGCCAGTGGAGTGTTTCTCAAGGACCGGGCCGGGGAAATCCCATCGTAAGATATCTCCGGTGTCGCGCATTGCGCAGGTAAGCCCGGTGCGTTCTGTTCCGGATAAACCATTCAGCCAAATCGCCATAGCAAAGGCCCCTGCCTGCGCATCGCTGACGCTTCCATCTGCAAGGCCGTTCGCGAACCAGGTCGCCTCGCGTTTTGACAAGCCGCGTTTCAGTTTTAAATTCGAGATGATTGAATTGGCGTCCATCTTTTTGGCCTTTCCAGATTGGTGAAATGAGCTACTTTTAGGTTCACGAGCTAAGGCAAAATTCGGATTCGTGATCGCCGGGATTTTCTACAGATCCAGCACAATCGCATTCTTGCCGCGCGAGACACAGCACATCAGCGACTTTGCCTTTTCGTTGGGGCTGAGGACCATGTCCCGATGATCGACATCCCCTGACACAAGCCCAACCCGACAGGTGCCGCAGCTTCCAGCTTCACATTCCGACAGGAGTTCGATCCCATTCACGCGCAATGCCTCCAGCAGCGTGACATCAGGAGAGACAGTTATTTTTTGACCGGTCGAGGCGATTTCTGCGGTAAACTCAGTGTTTTTTTCCGACTCTACTTCTGGTGGGCCGGAAAACAATTCGAAATGCACGCTTCCGCTTGTCCAATGGGATGACGCGTTCTTAACCGCATCCATCAACCCTGTGGGGCCGCAACAATAGACATGCTCTCCCATAGTTTGGTTTTTTAGATAGATGGCGACGTCCAACTGGTTAGCAGTATTTTCACCGTCCAGGTGCAGGCGTACATTTTCTGCGTATTTTTCCAACAGCTCGTCAGAAAAGGGCGCGTTTTCGCGTTGAGTTGCACAGTACCGCATTTCCCAATCCGCATCCGTTTTCTCCAACTGCTCAATCATCGCCAGCAGCGGCGTCACGCCGATGCCCCCGGCGATTAGCTTGTGACGCGTGGCCTGTTCGGCCAGTGGAAAGAAATTGCGCGGCGCACTGACCATGATCAGGTCGTTTACTTTCGCTTCGTCATGCATCCACATAGACCCACCCCGCCCGCCTGGGTCGAGACGCACGGCAAACTCGTAACCTTTACCATCGGGCAGATGGATTAAGGAGTAGCTGCGGGTATATGCGTTGCAAGCTTTCACATCGACATGAGCGCCAGGCTCATAGCCTTCAAGCGATTTACCATCTGGATGTTCCAGTCGGAAAAGCTTGACTGACTGCGTGACCAAATCGGCTTTAGTTATCCGAAGCTCTTGCCATTTTATTTGCCGCTCCACGACGGGCCCGTTCGACAATCGAAGGTTCCAGTTTTCAACTCTATTGTTGGCTATACGCTTTTGAAAAACCCCGCGAATTTCTTCACCCAAATGAGGTAAATCTGCCAAAACTTGCGCCATATCCAAGTCGTCGCTGGCGTCATAGACATAGTGTTGAAGCCGCGAAATCGTCCATTCTGGTTGTGGTCGATCGATGATGGTAATGACATCACCAGCTTCAACAATGCCTTCCCCAAGAACGCGGTAGAACCAACCAGTCCGGCCCGTTTTCTGGGTCAACCGAGACATGTTGTTGTCAGCAAACTGGTGATTCAGTTTGAAACAAGGCTGTCGAAATTGTGCGACTTGCAGCAGGGCGGTGCCAATCTGCATGATGTCACCAACGCAGACGTTTCGTTCGGACATATCTGTAGCGACAAGGTTTTCGCCGAAGCTACCGATTTGCAAAAGTTCAGCACTGTTGGGTAAATCTCTAATCCAGTCATCGTAGTTTGCTGGCGCATATTGCAAAATCGCGCGATCCCCCCCGCCATGGAAACTTTCTGCTTGCCGATCTCCTTCGACGCCGTTGCGATGAATTCGCACCGGCCCTAAACACGCGGATTTTCCGATACCCGACTTGATACCTGATTGCGCAACAAGTCCGATGCCACCAGTTCGGACCTGAATTAACGTGCTGTTAAGAATAAGGTTCTTGGGGCTGTTCATGCGTGCCTCTAATATATTACCCGACTACATTAAACTGGCAGCTTGATGGTTGCGTTCTGTCATCAGACAAAAAATGTTGAGAACCGGACACATGCAGCAGCGCTGACCCCATTATTGCATAGGCGATAGTTTCGTTGTATTTGTCGGTAATGAGCCAAACGCCGCAGAAACAAATCTTGGAAGTCGCCAAACCGCCCGATGAATTTGGGCTGGATAGCCCAGTTCTGTCTTTGGCTGACCGGCATCTTGATGGGGATTATTTTCCGAAACATAGCCACGAGTATTGCCAACTTATCTGTGCAGACTCTGGGTTGGTTCGGATTACCACTGCTTTTGGCAGTTGGACTGTACCACCCCAAAGGGCCGTGTGGGTGCCTGCGCAGATTGAACACGATGTTCTCGCTGTTGGCTTAGCGGAAATGCGGACGGTTTGCATTTTTCCAGAAACGGTGCCGTGGCTTTCGCCCAAGTGCATGGTGGTAGAAGTTTCAAATTTGATGCGGGCGCTTATCAACGAACTAAACCGGATTGAATTGGGTTATCCAGCAGACGGACGGCGCGCGCGATTGGTCGGGGTGTTTCTGGATCAGCTTGACTTTAAACCACTTGCTACGCTCCACCTACCCCTACCTTCGGACCAACGCATTCGCGGCATCGTTGACGCACTTTTGGCCGATCCATCTGACAGGCGAACGTTAAGCGAATGGGCCAAAGTCGCTGGGGGCAGTTCGCGCACTTTGTCAAGGCTATTTCAAAAAGAAACAGGCATGTCATTTCGCGACTGGCGCTTGCAACATCATATGCACGAAGCTTTGGCAAAACTGGCCACCGGGGATCGCGTAACCGAGATCGCATTTGACCTCGGATATAACAGTCCCTCAGCCTTCATCTCAATCTTTGGCAAGACGATGGGCCAGTCGCCATCGCAATACATGCGGTCGCGCAATAAGAGCACCTGATGGTTTAACCGACATTCCCCAAGTAGAACGCGCTTCGTTCCACCTTGTTGCTATTATGGGCTCTGATCGACCTTTTTTTGACCAGCTGTACTGTGGTTCGGGCATCTGAGCACGACTTCTGGTCTTGAAGGCGGGCTTGCTTGGGATTTATTGCTGATGACGCCCGTTTTGGTGGACCTATCGAGCCGCTTTTGTTCAGATTTCATCATTAACGCCTCATTCAGGAACCGGCGGTGCGCGCAGCCGTTGGATAGCCGCAAGGATTTGGTTGAATAGATCGCCACTGACTGTAACGTCTGCGAGTTGGAAGGTGATTGCACGGGCGTGACGCACAACCCTTGCGCCAATTTTGATCAGCCGAGTTTGCAGGCTGGTCAGCGACCAATCGGCTATCTGCTCGGGAAGGTCTGTGCCTTGCAGGAACACACCGAGATTGTAGGCCAATGCGTGAAGCTGAAGTCGGACTTCGTTCTGCGCCATGCCATTGCACGACAATCGTGTCCAGTTGATCGCCTGCTTGCCTTCCTTGATGTGCTGCTCTGCGGTACCACGTTGATTGTAGAAACGTATGATCCAGTCCGGCTCCATAGGTAGGTTGCTGACGACGAAGCCGACGCGGGGAAGCAAATCGCCCGTGTGCCATTCGACTTTGGCGATGACACGGCGGGGCTTGTCCCATGACGCGGCCTGATACTCGAAGTCACCGTAGATGCGTTTCACACCTTTTGGCGGACGTCCCACCGGGCGCTTGAGCAGATGCGCAATCTTGCCTTGCAGAACGCGATTGACGCGTATCCGGATGGCATAGTGATATCCGGCCGCTTCCAGCGTTTCATAGAGCTTCGGGATGGCGAAGGCGGAATCCCCCCGAAAAAACCGCTTAAGATCATACTGCGCATATCGCTCAATGACAGGCTTCAGGACCGCTTCCCAGTCATCGGCGCTGTGCACATTGCCGGGACGCAGAGCGCATCGTTCAAGATGACCAAACTGATTGAAAACGAACAAGGGGTGGTAGCACATGCAGCCGAAGTGCCCGTTCCACGCGGTGCCCTGCTGTGCGCCATGGGGCGGGCTGACCGAACTGTCCATGTCCAGCGTGATCCACTTTGGCGGCTTGCGCTCATGAAACCGGTCGATCCATTGTCCCGATAGATCAGACAGTGCAGTGCGATTGTCAGCAGTCGCCAGCACCTCGGTCTCAAACCGTCCCATCTGGCTTGCGGACGCGGCCTTGGTGTCAAAAGCACGCCCTCCAACGACCTGCCGCATCACAGGATCGAGCGCCAAACGATCAGCGTCATTCACATCATCATATCCCGCCAATCGCCCAAAAACAGACTGCCGCAACAGCCCGACCAGAGTGTGCAACCGATTATGACCTGTCCGCGGATCTTTCAATAAACCACCAGCAATGTCGTGCAAGCCGAGCGCCTCATCAAGTTCCCGGAACAACAGCAATCCTCCGTCCGAACTGATCTTTGAGCCATGAAATTCTAACCGTACGCGGCGGTCAAAACCCACCCGAACATCACACGTTTCTCTCGCACCCTCTGGGTGACCCATAATCCGCCGCCTTTAGACCATTAACATGCTCAAATATAACACATTTTCCGCCTTCATAGGCATTAAAACGGCAAGTTACTTGGGGAATGCGGGTTCAACGTTCTTTGCTATAGGGAATGCCTCCGGCGCGCGGCGGTATCGCTTTGCCGACGAAACCCGCAAGGATGACAACTGTCAAAATATAAGGCAACGCCTGCATGAACTGGACAGGGATGGTGATTTGCCACAACGAAACATTCTGATATTTGTTTGCGACCGCTTCCAAGAGACCGAACAAAAGACAGGCATAGAGCGCACCTTTTGGCATCCATTTAGCGAAAATCAAAGCAGCAAGTGCGATAAAACCTTTGCCTGCTGTCATGTTCTTCACAAATCCAGCGGCAGAGGTTCCCATCGAAAGATAAGCGCCCGCCAGACCGCATAGAATGCCGGTAATGATCACAGCTGAATACCGTAATCTGACGACCGAAATTCCCGCCGTATCGACCGCTGCCGGAGCTTCGCCAACGCCGCGCAGGCGCAGGCCAAATCGGGTGCGGTATAGAATGAATGATGAAACCGGAACCGCCAGAAACGCCAGATAAACGATGATGTTATGGCCTGAAATCAGCTCTTGATAAACTGGCCCGATGACTGGGACTTGGCCGATTGTCTCGGCGAACGGCAGTTCGATGGCGAGCAGGCGTTCATTCCCGACCAACTGCGGTGTTTGCCCACCAAGGCGAAACAGCTGCAGACCAATCAGGACCGAGATACCAGCAGCGAAGAAATTGATCGCTACGCCGGAAATAAGTTGATCGCCCTTCAAAGTGATAGAGGCAAAGCCATGCAGCATTGCCAAACTGACCGAAGCAGCAATTCCAGCGCCAACGCCGATCAAGGCAGAGCCAGTGATTGCCGCCAAAGCGGCAGATGCGAACGCGGCAATTAGCATTTTGCCTTCCAGCCCGATGTCAAAAATCCCCGAGCGTTCCGAGTACAGTCCGGCAAGGCAGGCCAACAGCAAAGGCGCCGACAAACGAACGGTTGAATCTAGCAGGGCAAGAAGTGAAGCATAATCCATTACTGATACTCCCGTTTCAAAGCGGCCATCTTATAGGCGCGGGCAATCGGAATACGTACCAGATTTTCCAATGCACCAGTGAACATGATGACCAGTGATTGGATGACGACGATCATGTCGCGCGTGATAGCAGGCATTTCAAATGCCAGTTCCGCGCCGCCCTGATACAACATACCAAAAAGAATGGCTGCGAACAGGATTCCAATGGGGTGCGAGCGCCCGATCAATGCAACTGCGATACCAACAAATCCAGCCCCCCTGACAGCATCTAGAACAAGTTGATGTTTGGCACCCATCACAGTGTTTACCGCCATTAGTCCAGCGATGCCGCCGCTGATCAGCATGGCGATCATCACAATCTTGAACGCCGAAATGCCTGCATATTGCGCAGCCTCTTCCGATTGACCAAAGGCACGGATTTCATATCCTAGGTCGGTGCGCCAAATCAGGAAATACATGCCCACAAGAACGGCAATCGCTAGGAAGAACGCAATGTTCAGCGGCGTGCGTGACATCTCGATCCCAAGCCCGCCCAGAATGTCGTGCAAATAGGGAATATGTGCGCCCTCGGCGAACTTGCGGCTTTCAGGCGCCATCGCACCATCGACCTTCAGAACATTGACCAGCGTATAAACCAACAGTGCCGATGCGATGAAATTGAACATGATCGTGGTTATCACAACGTGGCTGCCACGGTTCACTTGCAGATAGGCTGGGATACCAGCCCAGACCCCCCCAAACAATGCGCCCCCAAGAATGGCAACCGGTAAGGCAATCAACCAATGGGTCTGATCCAGCCAGAGGCAGACAAATGCCACCCCGAGCCCGGCCACACCAGCTTGGCCTTCTCCTCCGATATTGAATTGTGAGGCATGAAACGCCACTGCAACAGCGGCACCGGTAAAGACAAAACTGGTGGCGTAGTAGAGTGTGAAACCGATGCCATAACCGCTGCCGAGCGAGCCGACGATCATCAGCCGCATAGCCTCAAACGGGTTTTCGCCGATAAAGGCAACCACGATACCAGAGACGACAAATGCAAGGATGACATTCAGAACCGGGATCAATCCAAAGTCGATCCATTTTGGTAAACTAGGGTTCATTGGGCGGTTTCCCCGTGATCTGTGACGCCTGCCATTAACAGCCCGATCTCTTGCTCGTCGGTTTCAGAGGACACTCTTTCCCCAGCGATCTTTCCGTCAAACATGACGATTACGCGGTCAGAAAGCGAAAGCACCTCGTCCAATTCGACTGAAACCAAAAGGATTGCTTTGCCTGCATCTCGCAATTCGATCAGACGGCGGTGGATGAACTCGATTGCGCCGATATCGACGCCGCGCGTGGGCTGGCCGACTAGAAGCACATCTGGATTTGCTTCTAGTTCGCGGGCAATGACGATTTTCTGCTGATTGCCGCCGGAATAATTGTGCGCCTCAAGATTTGGATCCGCGGGCCGTACATCGTAGTCTCGAATTTTCTTGGCAGCATCAGCCTGTCGCTGTTTTTGATCAACAAGCCAACCTCCACCGCCACTGCTTTTCCGCCGATGGTATCCAAAGACCGCATTTTCCCAGGCTTTGAATCGCATGATCAGCCCGCGTCTATGCCGGTCTTCGGGGATATGTCCGATACCCGCATCTCGGCGCGCCTTGGCCAGAAAACCGCTGCTTAACGGAATGTCCTTGCCTTTCAGCGAAACGTGTCCGGATGTCGCAGGTTTTATGCCCGCGATTACGTCCAACAGTTCGCTTTGCCCGTTTCCTGCCACGCCCGCCACGCCCAGAATTTCCCCCGCACGAAGGTTGAAGGTGACGTCATCCAAAGTGCGCACACCGTCGTTTTCAATGGTCAATCCTGAGACATTCAGCAAAGACGCGCCCGGTGCCGCTGGTTGTTTTTCTACTCTCAACAAAATCCGCCGCCCAACCATCAGCTCCGCCAGATTGGCGGGCGTTGTTTCGCTGGTCTTTACCGTCGCGGTCATTTCGCCTTGCCGCATCACGCTGACGGTGTCGGTCACTGCCATGATTTCACGCAGTTTATGGGTGATCAGAATAATGGTTTTGCCCTGGCCCTTCATCTTGCGAAGGATCGAGAATAAATGATCTGCCTCAGTGGGTGTCAGAACGCCCGTTGGCTCATCAAGGATCAATATTTCCGCCTGCCGGTACAATGCCTTAAGAATCTCGACACGCTGTTGCCTGCCTATCGACAGGGTCTCGACCACCGCATCAGGGTCAACATCCAACCCATATTCGGCTTCGATGCGTTCAAGCAGTACCCGCGCCTGTGCTAGCGAGTCCTTTAACAGCGCACCGGTTTCTGCACCCATGACGATATTTTCTAAAACAGTAAAGTTTGGGACCAGCATGAAATGCTGGTGAACCATGCCGATACCGGCATCTATGGCATGTTGTGGTGTTGAAATATGGACCGGATCGTCATTCACACGAATGTCGCCGCGATCTGCCTGATAGAATCCGTAAAGAATGGACATCAGAGTTGATTTTCCAGCCCCGTTTTCGCCGACAATTCCGTGAATGCTGCCCTTTCGAACGGCCAAAGAGATATCTTTGTTGGCTTGCACAGGACCGAAAGACTTCGATACCTGCTGCAATTCAATCGCAAGCGGTGCCGGGGAATTGTTTCCCGGCACCGCGTCGTTTGTGTCGGCATCAAACATCATTTTATGGGACAAGAGCCGTCGGTAAGATAGTCGTGCACTGTGATCTCGCCTGAGATAATTCCAGCCCTCGCTGCATCAACCGCCGTTTGCATCTCGGCAGTGATAAGCGGCGCATTATGTTCGTCCAGCGAATAGCCAACGCCATCTTCAGCAACGCCCATGACCACTGTTCCGCCGGTGAAGCTGTCGTTCCGGGCGTCGTTGAACGCGTTGAAGACACCCACGTCCACGCGTTTCAGCATTGATGTCAGAACCGATCCCGGCTGCATCCAGTTTTGGTTGCTGTCTACGCCAATCCCAAGAATACCCGCGTCGGCGGCAGCCTGAAGAACACCGCGGCCAGTTGGACCGGCTGCATGGTAAATTACGTCAGCACCGTCTGCGATCTGCCCGGTGGCCAATTCACCACCACGTACCGGATCAGTCCACGCGGCCCCCGTTGTGCCTGTCATATTCTGGATTATTATCGCATCTGCGTTGACTGACCTTACGCCCTGTACATAGCCGCAGGCAAACTTTGAGATCAGCGGAATATCCATCCCGCCTACAAAGCCAACGGTTCCGCTTACCGACGCCATGCCCGCCAGTACCCCAACCAGGTACGACCCTTCGTGTTCGCTAAAGACGACCGAGCGAACATTTGGCAGATCGACCACCGAGTCGATGATTGCAAACTGGGTGTCTGGAAACTCGGCCGCAACGGTTTCAACTGCGCTTTCAAACGCAAAACCAATCAACGCGATCGGGCTAGCACCGTCGCGGGCAAACCGGCGCAGTGCTTGTTCAAATTGCTCTTCAGATTGCGGTTCAAACTCGCGCACCGTTTCGCCGGTTTCCTCCATGTAACGAACGACGCCGTTATAGGCGGCCTCGTTGAAAGACTGGTCGAACTTACCCGCGTCACCATAAATGACTGCGGGCTCTGCCCATGCAGTTGATACCGTGGCAAGCACTGCGGCAGTCGCCAATAGATTTTTCATTTGTATTCCTCCCTAGGGCTAGCATAACTTTGTAACTGCTGAACCCGCGCTTTGCCTTTCGCCCATGCAAAAGACGTTGATTGAAACAATTTTGGTTGCTTCGTGGTATGTCCACCTTCCGATAAGTACTGGCGCTTGGTCTATCGCTTTTGGGACAACTACTAACGCTCGCATGCCATCGCTTCCGAAGATTCTGTCAGATCAAACTTTCTTGAAGCGGGCAGGGCTAATTTGTAGCGTGTTTAGATGACAAAGCACTCCCCATGGCAATGTCAGACAAAACTATTTGAGATCGGACGAGCGACTTTATAGCGTCGTCTGATGACAAAACACTCTCCATTTAGCTGCTTCAAAACCAGCCCTGAAGTCATTAGCTTGGTGGTGATGTTTAATCGCCATCAGGCATAAGCCCCGCTTCTAGCAGTTGGCGTTCAAGCTGCTTTAGCTCACCAAGAACCCGGCGCCCGACCTTCGCCGCGTGGCGCTGGGCTGCCAGCTTATCCTTGGTCTGCCGCCCGTGCTTGAGATTGACCTCTGAGATGCGCTGTAGGCCCTGCTGAGTCCGTGCGCCTGTTGATAGCCCTCTCCGTGGAGTCTGCAGTGGCCATTGTGCTTGTATGCGGCTCTCGGACACTCTGTGCCCCGACGGGTCGACCGGGGCCCCAGAGCCAAGCAGCGCCCACCTTGCAACTTGCCTGTGGTGCTGGCCGATGGTGTTGGTCGATTCAAATAAAATTAGGTTAATTTTGCTCGGTTCGCAACCATTGGACGAAGCCACTGGTGCCTCGCAATGCTGCCTTAAATCTGGTATAATGGGGCCTATAAATGCGAGGGTTTTGGCGGTGACAAAAGTTAGGTTTGAGGCGGGTAATAAATGGCGTTTCGGGCCCGAGCGCCCCCTCCAAAGCTGCGGCGCAAGAACCCGCCGTGGCACCGCCTGCCAAAAACCACCGCTTAGGGGCAAAACCCGCTGTCGGCTGCACGGGGGCCTATCTACAGGTCCTAAAACACCGGAGGGCAAGGCACGTATCGCGGCTGCGCATTGGAAGCATGGGCGGCGGTCTAAGGCCTTCACTGAAGCCCGCAAGCAGATATGGGCGGACTTGCGTGCCGTAGAGGCTAGGATGCGCGCTGACGGGCTTATTTAGACAGTTAAACCTTATCTGTGGTGCCAAAGCAGGCTAAACCAATCGATGACGTAAGAGCCTATATAAGGGCCCACGGACCGCGGGGCTTGAGATTGATCAAATATAAAATGCTGGGGACCTCGATCGCCGCGAAAGCAAAATTGAAATCAGCGCTGGAATGTAGGGTGTGTAGGGTTGGAAACAAACCTGTAATATATTATCTCCTATATTTTGGGGAAAACTTGAGCTTTTAACAATAAAGGAAAATAGAGAGGTATTGCTTGAACCCTACACACCCTACATCAGCCTGACGTCTCGCCAGAATACTGCTTTGCTCGTACGGATTTTTTCATAGCCGAGAAGCTTTAAGCGTTCGGTGAATGTCGTCTGTGTGATTACCAGCTTATGCCCATTGTCTTTGCTCCATTCGGTGAAGTCGTCGTAGGCAAGTTTGGACTGTAGTTCTTCTAGCATGGCTCTCTCAAGCCGTTCTTCGGCCCAGCAGGCCACGGAGTTGGAATTTTTGCGCCACTTGGCTTTGGCTTGGCTAACGCTCATAGGTTCTTCAAAATCACCCTTTAAGACAGTCGCATATGCAGCCAGCGCGGCATTCAGAATTCCCGGCATCTCCTCTCTGAGCTCGTTGCGGAGGTTTAGATTACGGTCTTGCCCCTCAAACTTACGGTTGAACTCTACGATATCCACCCGTCGATAAAGTGCATCAGAATAGTCCTGTGGGTAAGGTAAATGGTTGGTGGCCCAGAATAAGGTGGCAAAGGGCTCCATAACAAATGGATGACCAAACTTGTGATCGACCGTCATTGCTTCACCAGACACCAGAGCTTTGATTTCGGCAGCTGGAAGCTTGCCTCCCTGATCACTCTCAGTGATAATATTAGCCAGTTTGTTATTTAGAAAAGCGCGATGAAACGTATTTTTCAACATATGCGGTTGCACTGCGGCTACGTTTTCTATGCCGATCAAATCCTTTAGCGTGTAAAGCAAGAT
>TARA_B110000238_G_scaffold198451_1_pt1 | contig 13252 bp, 9 predicted proteins | sample TARA_B110000238 | Tara Oceans TARA_B110000238 (sample SAMEA4397569) | marine metagenome | biome: Polar Biome; feature: [SRF] surface water layer (ENVO:00010504); material: water (ENVO:00002006), including particulate matter (ENVO:01000060) such as... | depth 5 m | reverse complement strand
TATCCCTATCCGTATTCGTCCCCATCCTTACACCTGCCACACTTTCCGCTCCCGCGACTGGATCGTACGGGTTCAGTTCGAAAAATTTACCCATGATTTCCAGGTCCTGCCAAAGCGTCGTGGGGTATCTGGTTAACAAAGAAAACGCGGCTTTCAAAAGAGTAGCCCGGACCACGGCTTCGTTGCGAGGGTTTACTTCACTGCCAGCTACTGCTAAAGCCACTGCAGTGCTGTTATCAAGCTCACTTTCGGTCATCACGGAAACGCGCGTCGCGGCGAGCAAGTCGTGATCCATCTTCCCTTCGAAAAAGTGAAAGTTTCGGTGCGTAGGCGATAGGCCGTGTTCCTTCAGTAACTGTCTTTTCCTCTTGCGCAGCGGATCTTTTTTCGAGACTTTAGGCACGACATCAACCGCGTCTACTGGGTTGTGCGAAGGCACGAACCCGTACTGCAACAATAAAATGGCACTCGGTTTTTCGCCGTAGTTCACCCTCACCTCGAAACCGGGGCCGGGGAAGGCGTCGTTCGCGGTCACGGTGACCAGCCCCGTTCGCTGGTTGAACTTCACGCTCACGGCGGATGCGTCGTTACCGTGAGGGCGCGTACCACTCCCGTCCCCACGCGCCCACCCGTGGTTGACCATGTCGAACAGCGGAACCAGGGCGAGTAGGGTTTGTTTTGGAGAGCCGTCGGCGTCGCGATTGCGACTGCTTTTGCTTTTGCCGTTGTTCCCTCGTTCAAACCTTTCCCCATTGTCAACCGTGACGTGCGCCGCCCGCGACCACACGATCGACATGGCCCACACCCAGTTTTTAACCCCGAAGTGCTGTTCCGGGAACAAATAAGGGTACCTTTGACTCAGTACGGGAAACAATTTGTTCCGTTGCGCGAGCCACCCTCGCAACACCGCGTCCCGGAACCCCAACGCGTTGCTCCCTTCGAGCTGCGCCAACTGCGCGGGGGTCCACAGCAAGGGCGAGCCGGTGTCTTTCGGCAACACGGAGACGTACGGCCACCAGGCTGACTTTTCGTGTTCCACGTAAAGCTCGTGCAGCAGGTGCAAGGCTAGCACGTTTTCGATACTCACGTCATTGGTTCGATTCCCGCCGATGGTTGACAAAACGTTTCCGATCCGCGACCGACGAGCGGACGCCGTGCTCATGGCTTTCATCAGCGGCACCGCGAACACGGTTTCGCCCGCGGGTATTGGTTTTGTCGTCACCACCCCCCGGCCTCGGCCGAAGATGGAGCTCAATTTGATAGGAAAAGGTGGTTTATTTGGGTCAGTTGCTTTGGCGCTCCTTTCACTTTCATCGGCGGTTTCGTCGTCGTACGGCGCCGCCATCGGCTGCCGCACCCATTCCTCGAATTGCAAATCTCGGACTCCGCACTCGCTCACCGCCCCGAGGCGTCCGCGGGGGATTCGGGGCACACCACCGGTTACCGACCCACCCGAACCGCCCGCCGCCGTGTCTCCTTCGCCAGCCGCACCCCGATTCCGACTGCCGGGGAACACGTCCGGGAACGCGCGCGCCAACACCGAACGTCGCTGTTCGGGGGTCAAGCTTTTCGGGTCCAGAGAAACAGACGACACCGCGGGTGGGGCGACGAGAAGCGCGAGCACCAGGAAAAGCGCCACACCAACTTTTCCAACTAACACGTGTCGCCGGCCCCGCGGCCGTGACCGGCGCGACGACGCGACTCGCGGCGCGTCGCGCCACCGCCGCATACGCGCGCGGTGTGCACTGACGTGAGTAACAACAACAAACAGGTGATGCTTCTTTGACGAAGGTGCCGTCGGGCGAAATCGAAATCCGTCACGTGAGCTTTTTGTGACTCCCTCCAGTTGACTCCCCTGGATTCTCTCGGACATTCCAGCTTTGCTGATTGGTCGACCCGAAAAAGAGGTGAAGAGATTCGTTTCACGCGTCGTCGATCCCTCGCGCCCCCCCTCCCCATTCCCGCACACACCACCACTACTCCTTTCCAACGAGTACAATGGCCGCTATCTGCACCCTCCCCGTCGCGCTCCGCGCCTCCGTCCGCGCCCCTGTGAAGGCGCGCGGCATGTCCGTCAAGGCCGCCGCGGGTCCCCAGCACTGGCTCCCGGGCAGCGAGCCCCCCGCGTACCTGGACGGCACGATGGCGGGTGACTACGGCTTCGACCCCCTGAGGCTCGGCCAGAACGCCGAGACGCTTCCTTACCTTCAAGAAGCGGAGCTCATGAACGGCCGCTGGGCGATGCACGCCACCGCGGGTATCCTGTTCACCGATGCCGTGGGCCTCCCGAAATTCTGGGAAGCCGGCGACGCCGCGCTCGGGGATTGGGATTTGAAAACCTTGGTCGCGATCCAGGTCGTGGTGATGGGTTTCCTGGAAGCCGCGCGCATCAGGGGCTTCTACGCCACGGGCGAATCCGGCGTCGTGGGGAACTTCCCCTTCGACCCCTCCGGGCAAGACTCCCCCGCGATGAAGGTGAAGGAGATCAAAAACGGACGGCTCGCCATGATGTCGTTCCTAGGGATGGTGTCGCAGTACGCGGTGACTGGGACCTCCCCCCTGGAGGGACTCAAGGCGCACATGGCCAACCCCACGCAGGTCAACATCTTCACCAGCAGCGTGGGTAACGAGTTCGTCGCCGCGATCATCTTCTGCTCCATCGCGCCGTGCTACTTCGTGCTGCAGGAGCAAATCTCCGACGGCAGCGACGACGAGTTCCGCCCCATCCCGTGGTAAGCGGTGTTCCCCTGGGGAGTCTTTACCGAGTCTTCATAAGAGTCTTTATAGAGTATACGGAGTCTACATTGTAGAGAGAGAATCGACAGAGAGAGGTGTTTCTAGCCAGCGCCAGTGTCAGGGTTTGTCAATCGACGAGAGGTCGTGAAGTATCGTATTTTTCGTCGCCGACCGTACTTTTCTTCTTCCTACGTAGATTCCTATTACAGCCGATTCGCGACCTAGTCACCTTTCTTCGCTGGGAGAGAAGCACTTTCAAACATCGCGTCGCGTGCGCTGAATCGAACCACGCTCATCACGGCCAAAGGCGGTGACTTGAGAACGTCGTCGTCACGAGGAGCGCGGGCGCGCGAGTTGAACGTGCTTTTTTTCGCGAAGAAGGTGACGGCCGCTCCTTTTTCCTCGACCACCGAACATGCGCGCGTTCCGTCTTCAGTGACGCACTTTTAGGGTTTAAAATTCCACATCCAAGTCCTCCCCCCCACGTGCCTCTTCCGGCAAGGCTTCCTCTTGTACGGCTCCGGGTTCCAACGCCGCGGCGGCTCGTTTGTATCCCCGCATCGCGGTTTCTAAGTTCCCCATGATCTCCGGAATCGTGGGCAATCGCTTTTCCCCGTTTTTGCTAAAGATAACCTCCCCGTCGTAAAACACCTCGAACGCCCCGGTGTTTAAAAGGTTCGTGGAAACCGTGTTTCCCACGAACCACGCCCCCATGGTGCTTCCCATTTTGTTCGACTGTAAGTTCGTGACGAACTCGGGGGTTGCGACGAACCCAAACGCGGTTGAGATTGCATCTCCGAAATGTGTCAACCCGATACAGGCGAACGTGCCCAAGTTAACAGCCTTACTCGCCGCCACCGCGAAGGTGGACGGCGGGTAGTTGCTCGCCACGACCTCGGTTCCGGGAAAGCGCGTCATGATTTCTTGTCGGACCTGCGCGTACCCGCCCCGGTACTGTCAGGACTGGCAGAACGAAATGTGCACCTTGCCTCCCAGGCTCGCGGGGTCCGCCACGAAAGGGGTTGCCACGGACGAAGGCTCGGGTTTGAACGCGGAGAGGACGTCCGCGCCCGCGAAGGCGAGAATAATCGCGACGACGATTGCGCCAGTAGGCAAACCGCCCGGGGGGGAACCGCGCGAGGCGGTCGAACCCTCCGCCATCTGGAAGGGCAGCGCGGGGAGGTCTGAGCTCTGGTGGTTCTCCCCATTTCCTGTTTTTCGTCTCGTTTGTCAAAATCGCTTTTCGCCAGCTCTGGATATCGTTCGCTCCCAGGCCTCGCCACCGCCACAACGACCTCGCGTCGGGGCTTCACGCCTTCCGCGATGGAGGACGCGCACGCGAGGGAGGTCCGAGATGTGCGTACGCGGTCGCCCACCCAGTTCCTTTTTCCAGAACCTTCGCGTGGCCACTCCGTTCGCCGCCGAAACGAAGTCGGCGCATCCGACGCGTTCAAGCCGTTCGTTGGACAGACGCTCGGGATCGAGAGTTTGTTTCTTCTCATCGGCGACGACTGACCCGACCGCCTCCCCCTCCTCGTCTCGTGTTATAATATGCAGGTCCTCGCGCACTTCAACGTGGACCCCTCTGTTGGTTTGTCGGCAACGCAGGTCGCGCGGTCACGGCAAACGTGGGGGGTAAACGACCTGCCTACTGACCCGGGGACGCCGTTTTGGAAGCTGGTGCTGAAGCAGTTTGACGATTTGCTTGTTAAAATTCTACTCGCCGCCGCGGTGGTTTCCTTTGTGATAGGCGTTTTCGACGGCGAGGGGTGGAGCTCGTTGGTGGAACCCGGGGTGATTGGCGTGATTCTCGTCGCCAACGCCACGGTGGGCGTGCTCACCGAAACCAACGCGGAGAAAGCAATCGAGGAGCTGAAACAATACGCGGCGGACAGCGCGCGCGTGTTTAGGGACGGCCGGCTGGCGCGAATCAACGCGGTGGACCTGGTGCCAGGGGATATCGTCGAGCTGGCGGTGGGGAACAAGGTGCCGGCTGATATCCGGCTGATGCAGTTACGAAACGCGTTGCTGACCGTTGACCAAAGCGTTTTGACTGGCGAAAGCGGGAGCGTGGAGAAGTTCGTGGACCCTGTTGTTCCGACAAGCGCGAATCAATCGGCCGTGATTCAAGACAAGACGTGCGTTTGTTTCAGCGGCACGGTGGTGACCGGCGGTTTGGGTCGGGGTGTTGTGATACAAACAGGCCCGCGCACCGCGTTCGGGGCGATCTCGGGCTCGTTGAGCGAAACGGAAACCGAGCTCACGCCCCTGAAACGAAAACTGGACGAGTTTGGCAAGTTTCTTTCCAAAGCAATCGCGGTGATTTGCGTTTTGGTGTGGGTGGTGAACGTGGGGCACTTTTGCGACCCCGTGCACGGCGGGTGCGTAAGGGGGGCGATGTACTACTTCAAAATCGCAGTCGCCCTAGCCGTGGCGGCGATTCCGGAAGGGTTACCAGCGGTGGTCACCACCTGTCTGGCGTTGGGAACGCGGAAGATGGCGAAGCGCAACGCGATCGTGCGGACGTTGTCCTCGGTTGAAACCCTTGGGTGCACCTCGGTGATTTGCAGTGACAAAACGGGAACCCTCACTACGAACGCGATGACGGTCACGAAGTTCGTGGTGGTGCGAACCACTTCGGGTTTGGGCGGGGACGGGACCGCGGGTGGCGCGATCCCGCTGGAGGAGTACGTAGTGAAGGGCAACGGGTACTCGCCCAACGGTGACATTTTAAGAAACCAAAACTCCGTGGTCCACCGCCCCGCGGAGTCACCAAGCGTGCTGCACGTCTCAATCTGCGCCAGCCTGTGCAACGACTCGTGCCTGGTGTGGGACGAGAAAACCAACAAATTCGACAAGATTGGCGAATCCACGGAAGCGGCGCTGCGCGCGCTGGCGGAGAAAATCGGCCTCCCCGGGGCGGATGCCGATCCGCAGAGTTTGTCGAAAATCGCAAACAACAAGCGGGCCGCGTACTGCGCGCAGTACTGGGAGCAGCAGTTCAAAAGAGTGGCGTGCTTGGAGTTCTCCCGGGACCGGAAGATGATGAGCGTCCTGGCGAACAGGAAAGGCCAAAGCATCTTGTTCACAAAAGGCGCCCCCGAGCAGGTTCTGAAACGGTGCGCCTCCGTGTTGACCGACCGCGCGGGTGCGTCTGAGACGTTAACCGAGGAGGTGATGGACGCGCTCCAGGCGAAGGTTTCGGTTTTCGCGCGCTCGTCGCTACGAGTGCTGGCGCTCGCGATGAAGCCCATGCCCAAGGCGTCGACTGAAGTGACCCGCGAGGACGAGACCGAGATGACGTTTCTGGGTTTCGTGGGGATGATGGACCCGCCCCGGAGTGAAGCCAAACGCGCGGTTGACATGTGCCGCGCCGCGGGGATACGGGTGGTGATGGTCACGGGCGACAACACGGCAACCGCGGAGGCGGTGGCGCGAGCCGTGGGCTTGGGCGACGGAAGCGGCTTCCAAGGCGGCGGCGTTACGACCCAGTTTCACGCCGGTAACGCTCCCGGCGCAAGCGACGATTCCGACCTCACGTTGTTGGCAAAGAAAATGACCGAGGAGGCGCAGCAAGCGGGCTTACCCATGACCGGCGTCATGTTCCCCCCCGGGGTTTCCTTTACGGGGTCCGACTTCGACAACATGGACGAGCACGCCAAGCTAAACGCGGTGACCTCGATGTGCGTTTTTTCCCGCGTGGAACCCAAACACAAACGCGAGTTGATCACGTTACTGAAGCAACAGAAACACGTCGTGGCGATGACGGGCGACGGCGTGAACGACGCGCCCGCGCTGAAACGCGCGGATATTGGGATCGCCATGGGCAGCGGCACGGCGGTTGCGAAGCACGCCAGCGACATGGTGTTGGCGGATGACAACTTCGCGTCCATCGTGGAAGCGGTGGCGGAGGGCCGCGCGATTTACGAAAACACCAAGCAGTTCATCCGGTACATGGTGAGCTCGAACATCGGCGAGGTTGTTTGCATTTTCGTCGCCGCGGCGCTTGGTATGCCTGAAACGCTTTCGCCGATTCAGTTGTTGTGGGTGAACCTCGTGACGGACGGCGCGCCCGCCACGGCGTTGGGGTTCAACAAACCCGACCGCGACATAATGCGCCGGCGTCCGCGGGGGATGGACGACCGGATCGTGGACGAGTGGCTTTTTGTTCGGTACCTTGTGGTCGGTATGTACGTCGGCTTCGCCACGGTCGGGGCGTTCGCGTGGTGGTTCACGTCGTACGAGTTGGGCCCGCGGTTAACCTGGAATCAGCTCACGTCGTTTCAGTCGTGTCAAAACTCGTGCGAAGTGTTCAACCGGAAAATCAACAAGAACCCGTCAACCATGAGCCTAACCACGCTGTGCGTGGTGGAGATGTTCAACGCCCTGAACGCGCTTTCCGAAAACGGGAGCCTGACGCGGCACCCGCCCTGGAGTAACAATTGGCTCACCGGCGCGATCGGCGTGTCCATGGCGCTGCACTGCGCGATTTTGTACGTCCCGTTTTTAGCGCGCACGTTCGGCGTCGCGCCCCTCGCGCTGGCGGAGTGGAGGGCCGTGCTTTACTTCTCCTTCCCCGTGATTCTAGTGGACGAGGTGTTGAAGTGGATAACGCGGCGGTACGGAGACAGGCTCCGGCACGGCCTGAAACGGGGGGTCTGGGGCTTGGCGCGGAAAAGAGACCTGCTGCCGTCGCGGAGCAGGAAACTGTAAGAAAGTGATTTCACCAAAGCGAAAAGAGTGGAATAAATACCTCACATCACCTAGTGTAACACGTCCTAATACCTCCTATCACCTTTTGAAACAAGTCGTGTTACACGTTTTTCCCTATTTTCGGTCCGTACAGCATCCCCAGGTTTTTCCACACGCTCACGATGGAGTTGGCGGTGAAGAACCCGCTCCCCGCGGCGGCGGGAACGCCGATTCCCGGGTACGTCGAGTCGCCGACGGCGTAGAGCCCTTCGATTCCCGTTTTAGGCCCTGGGGGCAACGCAGCGCCGTACAGATTCACCCGGGTCATGTCAACCCCCGGACCGTACGTCCCTTCGTGTCTTTTTACGAACCGCGCCTGCGTCAGCGGTGTCGCCACCATCTCCACCTCGACTCGTTGTCGAATATCCGGAATCACTCTCTCAAGCGCCCGGTACAAATCATCCGCCGCGTCTTTTTTCATCGCGGCGTACGCCTCGCTTCCCCGTTTCACGGCGCGCCACTTTTCGTACGGCTCGTTCGCGGCGCCGTAAATGTGAACGGTGTGCTTCCCAATCGGGGCCTGCGATTGTGAAGAAAGTGGTTAACGTCCCGTGTTGGGCGATGTATGGACAAGCAGTCACCAGCGTTAGAGGTAAAACAGCGTGTTGTCGGATTTGGGAAACGCGCGTTCACGCACCTGCGACGGGTCCAGCGTGGTGGGGATGGAGATGTTGAACACGTTCCGGTTGCCGTCCACGCCTTTGGACCAGTCATCTACTACTAGGTGGTGAATCCCCAGCTCTGAATTTGGCGGCAAGCCTGTCGCGTCGATGCCGAGGTGCAGGTGCACGAAGGAGTCGCACTTTTTTACGTCACTCAAGTATTGCGTATCCCCCGAGTCTATTCTTTGCTGTTTCATGTGGTCTGGTAACAAGCTGTTGGTGGTGTCCCACACCGACGCGTTCGTTACCACCGCGGTGCGCGCCCGTACTACCCTTCCTCCTTTTTTCAACTTGATCCCTACCGCTTTTTTGTCCTCAAACACGATCTCGCTCACCGGCGAACCGAGCGCGACTTTCCCGCCGTGTTTCCGGACGCCCCGCACGAGCGCGTCGACGATCGCCTGCGACCCCCCGATCGGGTAGTCATAAACGCACCCCTCCATCTTGTGTCGTTCCTGGAACGTAAACGCCATGATCGCCGCGGATGTGCGGTCCGCCTTGAGCCCGGAAATCACGAAACACTCCAAGTCCAGGAGTTGCCGCAGCCATTTGTTTGTGACGTGTTGATCGATCAGCTCGGAAAAGTTTGAACGTAACCACTTCGCGTCCTCGAACCCTTGTTTGCCTCGTGGGCCACCGCCCAGGGCGACAACAAGCGGTTTGACGTACTTCGCCATTGTTAGGAAAACCCCCTTATCCGCGCGCATGCCCGCGAACGGAATCGCCACCGCGGCATCGCCCAACGGGCCCATGGCTTTTTCAAGCGCGTCCCACTCGCACACGGCGTCGTCGCCCGCGAACCGCCGAATCGCCGAGCGGTAACTCTCCCGGTCCGCGACGCACGTGAAGTTCCCGTCCGGGAAGTACATGTTTAGGGAGTTATACACCGCAGCGCCCCTAGGCAGGGTCTCACCCACCGCATCCAGGACCTGACGCACGCCGTTGATGCTCTCGCCCGGTGGCGACGACAGTCCCAGGAAATACGACGGGCCTGAATCAAACTCGAACCCGCCCTTGTGGAACCCGTGCGCGGCGCCACCCGCCACGGTGTGCGCCTCCGCCACCGCGACGCTAACGCCGTACTTGCCCAATAAAGCCGCACACGACAAACCGCCGATCCCCGCGCCGATGATGCACACGTCAACCTCGTCAGGAAGCTCATCCGAAACCCACCCGGCGCCGAGGGGGGTGTCGGAGTTGGCGGAACTCTTCACGACGCGCGATGGGCGGGCACTCTGTGACCTCCGCGAGCGGCGGGGCGACGCGCGAGGGGCTGGCGCGCCGCGGCAAAAGGGCACGGATACGAGCGCGCGATACATCTTTCCGAAGCTGGCCACCCGCGCGGTGGGAGATGGCAACGAGAGGAAGGAGGGAAGAGAATACTGCAGATGAAAGCGCTGCTGATTGGCGAAAGATCTTTTCGATTTTTTTGAATACAAACGCGCGGCTTTCACGCGTGGCTACTATGTGTGATGTCTTTCATCACTTGGCATCTTCCTCAAGCACTTGCTCAGGGCCGAATATACAAACGCGCGGCTTTCGCGCGTGGCTATGTGTTATTATGTGTGATGTCTTTCATCATTTGGCATCTTCGTCCAGCGCTTGTTCAGGCCCGGCGTCTCCCCACATCGCTGACAACAACATCGCGTACCCGAACGAGGCTACTAGGTAGTACGGCACTCTTAATTCCGACGGGACATACCCGAATGAAATCGTCATGAGCGGGACCCAAATCCACCACGACGTGGTGACGGCCGGAACCATTTCCGTTTTGATACGTTTAAACGTTTCCGCAACGGGCCGGCGTTCCCACGCCCCGGTGAATGAAAAAAACACCAGGAACCAAAGTGGGCAGTACACGGTCTGGTCGACGAAAACTTCGAACGCTACTTTTGGCCAGTTGGTTGTTAGTTGGATAGTTTCGTCAATCGTCTCTGTCAATGTCTCTGTTGGAAAAAACCGTTCCGTCCATCCGTCCAACACGAGGTACCACACCGTGGTCATCGAAGCGTCGATCGGGCCCCACGCCGCGAACCGCGCCACTCTGCCACGGTCGATTTTGTCACTCTCATCCACTGAAGAAGGGTTTGAATCATTTATTGTTGTCGTGTCATTCTTTGAATCATTCATCGCCGCGCCGTTCTCGTCGTCGCCTTCGTCGGTTGACGAGCTCTCCTTCAAAATCGTCGCTTTCTGCGCGATCCCATCTGAGAGCGAGTACAAAAACGAACCCGTGATTGATTTCGTGGCGAGCGGGTAGACGGATAGTAAACCCGAGTACGTGGCCCACATGTCTTTCGCCAAGCTCGCGGTGGCGATTTGCTTGACTACGATCGCGGCGCCCGTCGCGGCGACGGCTTTGCCCGCCACGAGACCGGCGGCGGTCGCGGCGGCGTCCGCGGTACCGCCCACCGCGGCGACGGCTTTGCTCGCCACGAGACCGGCGGTGCTCGCGACTTCTAATGCTGCGGCGGCTTCTGCTGCAGCAGCTGCAGCAGCAGCTGCTTCAACCGCTCCCATCGCAGCAGAAGCGGCTTCGCCAGCAGCAGCTGCTGCCTCCGCGCCTCCCCCTCCTCCAAGCGCGTCCGCTAAAACCGCACTCGCCTCGGAAACAGCCGCGCCCGCGACTTCAGCCCCGGCGGTGACTTGCGTATACGCCTCCGCCGCGGCTTCCACCGCCTGTCCGGCCTTCTGGCCATCGAACACCGCGTGCGCGGCGTCAATCGCCGCGCCCGCAGCCGCGGCAGCCGCGACGGGGTCCTCCATCACGCGCACCACAGTCGCGTCTCTTGGCTTTGACAGGGGGCGGCCGACTCGCATTTTTGACGCCCGACGGCCGCGGCATCGGCCCGCATCGCCCGAGCGCACGCTCCGGTTAGTCTGCGCGGCTCGCGAACAAGAAGGCTGGCTCGCGCACGTCACGCAGACGCGCGCTTGGAGCGCGGACATCGTGTCGTCAACGTGTGTGCGCGCGTCGGAATGACGAGAAAATAAACGCCCCAAACGGAAACGGCGCTTCCTGAGAAACCGACACGTGGCGGGTGGCAATGCGTTTTCTTCATTTTCTTTTTCTTCATCGTACACACCTCCAGGCGCTAGGCGCGCTGGGTGTGATGCCCGCGTCTCCGGCGGCGGGCACGGAATTTGTTCCCGCATTTTCACATCGCACGATCGCGTTCGGGGCTCCCGGCACCCCCGACGCCGCGGTCGTGCGACTCACAGAAGCACCCCTCGCCGAGTGCTTCGGGTTACGAACCTGGGTCTCGTCGCAAATCCTGGCGACCCATCTGCACGAACACATAGCCCGGTACCGGCATCCGAGACAGGTAACTCGCGTGCTAGAGCTGGGCGCTGGCACGGGGCTTCCCGGGCTGTTACTCCATGAGCTGGGCGCGAGCGTGGTGCTTACGGACGCGGAGAACGAACCTGGAGTGCTGGCGAACTTGCGTGGCGTGTGTGAAACATTAAATGAAAATGCACCGAAAGATAATCATGACGACGCCGAGAAAGCGCGCGCGACTCATTTGACGTGGGGTACTCTGGACAAACACGCGTTAGCTTTAGCCAGCGAAAGGTTCCACGTAGTCCTTGGGGCGGACGTGCTGTACGCCAAGGCTCGCGATTTCGATAAACTGTTCGCCACCGTTTCCTTGTTACTGCGACGGGGCGGGGAGAATGACAAGCACAAAAACGAAAATGATTTTGTCCCACTCTTCGTAACCGCATACAAGCACCGCGCGTCGCACGTCTCGATTGAGTCAGGGTTGCGCACGCACAAGCTACGTGTCCGCGAACAATGGAGGTACCCAGGCGAGAAAGGCGCCACCGTGGACGTGGTGGAGATTGTGTTAGGGGAATAGGATGTGAATATAAATTAGTCGCGAGCGCACAACAGAAGCGTGACATTCACCCCTGGTGTACCTAGTGTACACCCAACTAGTTTTGCTTCTCAACCTCGCTACTTCTCAACCTCCTCAACAAGCTTCTGTTTCGGGTGCAGTTTCTTTCCCACCGGGTACATCCCTATCGCCTTAAGCTTGACCACGTATAAAAAACGCACCGGCAAAATTCGTTTGAGAAACATAAACAGCTTGGACGGGAACGTCACCGCGTATCGCGGTTTCGGGGATTTCGCGGAGAGCGCTTGTTTCAACACTTTCGTCACCGCCTCCGGCTCCAACTCGAACGCGTCTTTTTTGTACGGCCCGTATAACCTCGGTATGAACTTCTGTTCGTAGTACGTTTTGAATGGCGATTTGTGTACGTTTGGCTGGATGTGTTTCGCGAAATGAGCCTGCGATTTCTCGCGTATCGCCGTGCGTATCGGCCCCACGGTTAACGAAACGACTTTGATGTTCGTATCCGAAAGCTCCATTCGCAACGCGTCGCAATGACCCTCTAGCGCGAATTTCGTACAGCTGTACGCCATCCTGAATGGAAACACCACGTTGCCAAGAATCGACGAGCACTGAATGATTCGGCCGTGACCGCCTTGCAAACGCATCGTCGCAATCGCGCGGCACGTCAAGTCGTGCCACCCGAAGAAGTTACACTCGAAGATCTCTCTCAACGCCTGTACCGGGGTATCCTCCGCCGCGCCCCCCACGCCGTACGCGCCGTTGTTGAACAACGCGTCTAAAGTCCCGCCGGTTTCGGTCAACACGTGTTCCCACCCCGATGCGATGGTTTCCGGTTTCGAGTAGTCGATCAAGCACGTCTCTAAACCATACTCACGCACCACGCGCTCGCAATCCTTCGCTTGACGACACGCCGCGAACACCCTCCAGCCGTCTTTGTGCAACTGGATCGCGGCATCCAGGCCGATGCCGGACGAACAGCCGGTGATCAGGATGGTTTTCGGTCGCGTGGGGGGGGGCATGGCGGGCGCCACGAATGCGCGGCGCACAGCTGGCGTCGTTTGCGGCAGCCGCGTACGTATTTATGCGCGCATCCTTGTGCGAACTGAGGTTTCCAAAAAATAAGCGGACAAAGCTCGCCCGTTGCACACTTTTTGACATGTGGAATTCTCGCCTTGGCTGCGTCCGCCGCTTCGGAGCACACGCGCATCTGTTTGCGCCTCGGACGCTTGGGGATAATAGCCC
>TARA_B110000238_G_scaffold11892_1_pt1 | contig 13323 bp, 11 predicted proteins | sample TARA_B110000238 | Tara Oceans TARA_B110000238 (sample SAMEA4397569) | marine metagenome | biome: Polar Biome; feature: [SRF] surface water layer (ENVO:00010504); material: water (ENVO:00002006), including particulate matter (ENVO:01000060) such as... | depth 5 m | reverse complement strand
TAAAAATGTTTTACCCATTTTTACCTTCAAATTATGATGACAAAACATCCTTTTAACCAAGAATAAAAATGTAATTTTCAAATAACAAAACCGGATAAGTTTGTTGATTTACTATAATTATCTTCGTTATTATTTTGTTATCTGAGAAAACTTTAAAAGATGAAATTTTCAGAAAATTCAATGGGCACTTGTTAGCTATAAATTTATGATGATAGTAGAGAAATAAAAAATACAAAAAGGTGGTTTAATTTTATAAGGTTTTGTTTGCGAAAAATACTGAATACCCTTATCTCTGCTTCTTAAATCACAAGGCTAAACCTACATAAATTATCATTCTTGTCCGATAAAAGACTTAAAATTGCTTCGTTTTTAGATATAAGACTTAATCCTAACTACCGAAAAATCGGTATAACTTAAAATAAAATTGTCTATATTATTTTGATAAAATTATTTCAAAAAAAGCAATGTGCCATTTAAAAAATTCGTGTAATCCATGATTTAAAAAGGGTGTATAAAACTAAAAATATTTTTAATCCGACACTAATTACAAATTATACAATATCACTTTTTAGAGCATATTTTTTATGATACCACAATTAAATTTTCATTTGATGATTGATTATTATTTTTTTAAAAAAGAATGTAATAATTCGATTCTCAAATTATCGAAAAAAGTATCTTCGCGCCCATTATGTGGATGTATTTAGGATTATTGTCAGCACTTTTTTTAGGATTACACAGTTTATGCAAAAAACATGCTGTTCAGGGCAATGAGGTGCTACCTGTACTTTTAGGTACTTTGTTTTCAGGGTTTTTCTTATTTATTCCGTTTTATATTGGTTCTCTATATTATCCAGCTTATACCAAACAAATTGGCTTTTATATTACACCTATTTCTTGGCAAATTCATGGGTTTATAGCTGTAAAATCTATGATTATGACGGCTTCATGGATTTTAGCTTATCAAGCATTAAAGCATTTACCTATTACGATCGTAACTCCAATTCGTTCGTCTGGTCCATTTTTTACATTTATAGGTGCTATTTTAATCTATAATGAACAACCTACAACTTTGCAATGGATTGGTTTTTTTGTGATTATTATTTCAGTAGCACTATATTCTAAAATCGGAAAAAAAGAAGGTATTGATTTTAAGAGGAATAAATGGATTTTCGCCATTATTGGCGCTACTTTTTTAGGAGCCTCAAGTGGTTTGTATGATAAATTTTTAATTCAGACATTATCATTAAATGCACAAACTTTACAATTTTGGTTTTGCTGGTATACCATTTTAATTTTAGTGGTTATCTTGTCAATAAACTGGTTTCCTTTTCCTAATAAAAGAAAAGAATTTAAGTTTCGCTGGTCCATTATTGCAGTTGGAGTTTTATTGCAAACCGCAGATTATTTTTATTTTAAAGCATTAGAAGACCCAGATGCTTTAATCATGTTGTTATCTGCCATCAAACGAAGTCAAATTTTAATTGCTGTTGTTATTGGTGGTTTGGTTTTTAAAGAGAAAAACAAACTCAAAAAAATAATTCCTTTGGCTGGAATTATGCTTGGTGTATTTTTAATTTTGTATTCCTAATTAGTTGTTTTGTTTTATTTTATCCATATAAAGTACCTGAAACCTTATCTTTGATACTATAATAATCATCAAACATAAAATTGGAACAAATAAAAGCATATTTAGATAAAACGGCGGCTATATCTAAAGCCGACTGGGATTTTTTTACTTCAAAATTACACCGTCGTATTATTCCGAAAAAAAAAGTTTTCTTAAAAATTAATGACATAGAAAATCATATCTCATTTATTGAAACTGGCGTTGTACGCTTGTTTATTCCTAAAGAAAATCCTGAAAAAGAAATTACTTTTGGCTTCAGTTTTAAAAATCAATTTATTAGTGCATACGATTCATTTTTAAGACAAAAGCCCTCTTTATATGAACTACAAACCCTTACAGAAACCACAATTTTAAGTATTACTTATAAAGATTTACAAGAGGTTTATAAAACCACTCAAATTGGTAATTTAATTGGAAGACTAACCGCAGAACGCCTTTTTTTAATTAAATCTAAACGAGAGCAAAACTTACTAAACCTAACAGCAGAAGAACGTTATAAAGGACTATTTAAAGAGCGCCCAGAACTTTTAAAAGTAATTCCTTTAAAATATATTAGTTCTTACATTGGTGTTACTGCCCAAGCATTAAGTCGCATTAGAAAGCGTGTTTAATTGATTTGGGTTCATTGTTTGTTTAACTTTATCCCATTATCTTTACACAAAAAAACAAATGATTATAATAATTTTTGTGTTGGCCCTTTGGTATGGAGGTTTATTTTTTCAATCTTTCTTTTTACATAGATACGCCGCGCATCAGGTTTTTACAATGTCTAAAATGATGGAGCGTATTACTTTCGTTTTAACGTGGATTTTTCAAGGTTCTAGTTATTTGAGTGCTTATGGTTACGGAATTATGCATAGAATGCATCATGCGTATACCGACACTGAAAAAGATCCACATTCTCCTTCTCATGATGCAAATTTATTTGCAATGATGTGGAAAACAAAAACAATTTATCAAGATATTAATGAGCAAAAGATCGTTGTAGATAAAAAATTCACCAAAAACGTACCACAATGGAAAGCATTTGATGCTTTTGCAAGTTCTCGTTTTTCTAGAGTACTTTGGATTACATTTTATATTGGATTCTTCGCTTATTTTACCACAGCGCTTTGGCAATGGGCCTTATTACCCATAGCTCTTTTAATGGCGCCAATTCATGGTGTAATTATCAATTGGTTTGGTCATATTTATGGGTATGTGAATTACAAAATGAAGAATACCAGTAAAAATCTCTTTCATTTTGATTTTTTAATGATGGGAGAAGGCTATCATAACAACCATCACAAACATGCAAGTAGCGCAAATTTTGGCGTTAAATGGCATGAAGTTGATATTACGTATTTAATTATTAGAGTATTAGATTTCTTTAAAATTATAAGGCTGAAAGCTGTTCCAATAAAGAACTGATGCTTCGGATTCAAATACATTTATAACAGTAAAAACAAAAATCTCTCGAAATTTCGGGAGATTTTTATTTTTATGAAAAAGTTTTTTTTTTGAATTTAGTAACTTTTTTTTGAATTTAATACTTCTTGATACTAACAAAGTTATTTTATCAAAATAGAATTTGATGTTTTAGGTAGCATAGAAATACTATTTTAAACCGTATAAATTCGAACTTTCTTTTTCTTTAAGCGGGAGTTATTTAGTTTTTCTACCAATCCATGAGCTAAACTTAAAGGGACTGCAACAAATGCACAATCTTGTTTTAGTTCGATATCTCCAATTTGATCTTTAGTTAATTTTCCTTGTTTGATAAACAACCCTGCAATATCTCCTTTCGAAACCTTGTCTTTTCTTCCGCCAGAAATAAATAATGTTTCCCAATAAGGTGTTTCTCTTTCTGCTTGTTTAGAAATATCTTGTACCTGTGGATTTTTAATGAAATCTGGTAAAGTTTCGTCTTTCCATTTTATTACATAGGCAGTCCCTTTTGCTGAAACTCTTGCAGTTCGTCCATTTCTATGCGTAAACTCCTCAACTTCTCTTGGTAGTTCATAGTGAATGATATAATTCATTTCAGGAACATCAATTCCTCTTGCTGCTAAATCTGTTGCAATTAAAATTTGATTGGTTCCGTTTCTAAATTTTATCAAAGAACGTTCTCTATCTTTTTGTTCCATGCCACCACTGAAACAACCATGTCTAATATTTTTACTTTCTAAAAAATTGCTCACATTATTAATACTATCTTTTAAGTTACAAAAAATAATTCCTTGCTGATTCCCTAAATGATTTAATAAATGTAATAAGGTATTTAGCTTATTCTTTGCAGGAGAAATTACCGCTCTAATCAACAATTTGGACGTTGTCGCTTTTAAATAATTTACGGTGTTTGGTTTTATCAACCCTACAAATTCAGGAATGTCAACTCCATGCGTTGCAGAAGTTAATATTCTTTTATTCAAAGCTATTAATTGATTGATAATTCCTCTCATTTCGTACTCAAAACCAACTTCTAAAGATTTATCAAACTCATCTAAAATTAAAGTTTTGATAAAATCTTTAGAAAACCTTTCATTGGCAAAATGGTCAGAAACTCTACCTGGTGTTCCTATTAAAATTGCAGGAACATGTTTTAATTCAATTTTATCTTTAGACATTGGTCTACCTCCATATACTGCATTTACCTTATAACCAGAACCCATAGAACGAATTACTTGCTCTATTTGAATTGCTAATTCTCTTGAAGGAACTAGAATTAAAGCCTGAACTTCCTCCACATTAGGGTCTAATCTCTTTAATAATGGTAGCGAAAAGGCCAATGTTTTTCCTGTTCCTGTAGGTGATAATAGAATTGTATTATCGTTTTTATTAATGGTCGCAATTGCCTCCTCTTGCATCGGATTTAACTGACTAATGTTCAGTTTTTCTAATATTTCTTCTTGTCCTTTGATGTGATTTGCCATAATTATTGCTAAATTTTTATGCTATTGATGATCTTAATTTTAGTAATTTATATTGCTAAAATATACTCCTTTCTTTTCGATGACAAAAGTCGATGAATAAACCTTAACTTTTATACAATTGTTGATGAAATAACAAACGCATACATATCCGGAATTACCATCACCCTATTCATGCTGATTTAATCAAATGATAAAGGAACATAAGTTTCAATAATGGTATTTAAATTGGTTATTTTACAGTGGTCAAATGAAACACTAGTTTTTAAAGCTATAAATTACCAATCTATTGGAAAGTAATCTTTTAAAAATTTCCCTGACCAATGTTTTCCGGAATTAATACCATCAATTATAGGATCCATAACTCTTGCGGCTCCATCAACAATATCCAATGGTGGCTGAAAATCGTGTACTTCTTCTTTCTTTTTTGATAATTCAGCGGGATCTTCATCGGTAACCCAACCTGTATCGACAGCATTCATATAAATACCTTTCTTTGCAAAAGTTGCAGAAGATGTATGTGTTAGCATGTTTAAGGCTGCTTTTGCCATATTTGTATGTGGATGTCTATCTACTTTTTTAAAGCGATGAAACTTCCCTTCCATCGCAGAAACATTAATAATGTGTTTTTTACCTGTGTCTTCTTTCATCATTAAATTTGATAAACGATTGCATAATACAAAAGGCGCAACAGCATTTACCAATTGAACTTCTACCATTTCGGTAGTTTCAATTTCACCCAATCTTAGTCGCCAACTATTGGTTTTTCTTAAATCTATTTGCTGCAAATCTGCATCTAATTTTCCTTCAGGAAAAACTTCTGCAGTTTGTAGTGAATTATCGAAACTATACGGAATTTGAGATAATTCAGCTGAATTTCGCAATCCGATTCCGGGTTCTGGACCATGCCAAGTTACAGGTAGTACATTATTTTTATTTGTTTTTGAAGAAGGAATACTTAAATCTGATATTTCTTGTAAACATTCTTGATGATTTTCTAATAATCTTTGTGCCAATTTAGGAAGTTCTCCAATCGGTGTTTTCTCATTTTCCATTAAATGAGCATAAAAGCCTGAAGGTCTTCTTACGGTTTGTGCTGCATTGTTAATTAAAACATCTAATCTGTCATATTTTTGCTCAATATAATTACAAAAAATTTCTACACTTGGTATGTGTCTTAAATCCAATCCGTGAATGTGCAATCGATGACACCAGTCTTTATAGTCATTTTCTTTAGAGAAACGAATGGCAGAATCTGCAGGAAAACGCGTCGTTGCAATAACAGTTGCCCCCGAGCGCAATGACATTAAAGTAATATGATACCCTATTTTTAATCGAGAACCTGTAATAACAGCCACTTGATCTTTTAAATCTGTTGTTTGAAAACGTTTTGTATAATTTAAATCACCACAATCTGAACACATGGTATCATAAAAATGATGCAATTTTGTAAAAACAGCTTTACAAACGTAGCAATTTCTTGAGGATTCTAATTCTGGAGTATCTTCTGAAATAGCGGATGCTGCTAATAATTTTGGAGCAACAAATAAAGCCGCTTCTCTAGCGGAACGAATTCCGGTTGATTTCCTAGCATGTTTATCACCTTCAATTTGCTTTCGCTTGGCTGCTTTTTTCGCGTCTTTTCTTCTGCGTTGAAATTCATCACGATTTGGTCTAGACAATTCTCCAGCAACCTTAAAAAGCGCGATTCTTTGTGCTTCCGGAATCTCAAAAAGTTGATCGGTATCTTCCAACAAACTTTGTAAAGTTTTGATGCAAGAAGTAATGTCTGAATTGTTATTTTTTTTACTCATGTAATGATCAAAATATAGCGATTAAAAATCTAAATTTTATGAGAATATTAAACCTATTTAGTTTTATTTATTTAGATAGTTCTGAATATGATTTTTTCCTTCACAAAAAAAACTAGTCAAACTTTCATTAAGAAATTTATTTTTTCTTTTTCTTTTTAGAGTCTTCTGTTTTTGAAATTTTAGAATTTGCTTGATGCAAATAATCTGCTAACACTTTTTCTATCAATTCTTCTTTTGTTAAGTGATGAAAAACCGTTCTCACTTTTCTTTTAAAATCTTCAGAAACGGTTTTATTAGGCTTTGTTTTAAATATTTTTTTTGCCCATAAAAGTCCGTTATTTTCCTCTATACTTTGAGCATCTGCTTTTTTATAGGCGTTAAACTGAATACCTAATTCTTTTTGAAAATCAGCAATATCTGCTGCCTCTTCTTTTTGTAAGATGACTAGTGAAAGCCCCTTTGCTCCTGCTCTTGCTGTTCTTCCACTTCTATGCACATAGGCGTCATAAGTATCTGGTAAATGATAATTAACAACATAAGCAATTTCTTTTACATCAATTCCTCTTGCCGCTAAATCTGTTGCCACCAAAATATCTACATGACCTTCCCTAAATTGGCCCATAATTCGATCACGAATTCCTTGGGTTAAACTCCCGTGAATTGCACCTGATGAAAATTTATTAATCGCTAAATTTTTTGCTAATTTATTAACCGCAGCTTTTGTTTTACAAAATATAATTCCTCTTTGCCCTTCTTTAGAATTTAAAAAATGCAATAAAACTTCTAATTTTTCTATAGGTTCTACAATTACATATTGATGCTCAATTCCTTGATGACCAACAGTATCCATGTCTGCTTCAATTTGAATAACTTCACTAGACATGTAATTATTCACCATTTGCTTAATGCTTCCTGGCATTGTTGCCGTAAACAATAAAGTTCTTCTTTTTTTCGGAATTTCTTTAATAATACTGTCCAATCCTTCTTTTAAAGCACTCACCATTTCATCAGCTTCATCTAAAATAAAATAAGAAATATTTTTAATGTTGATGGCATCGCGGCTCACTAAATCTGCCAAACGTCCCGGAGTTGCCACAACAATATGTGTGGTGCTTTTTAACCTTTCTATTTGAGGTTTAATCGGAATTCCGCCACAAATAACCGCAATTGAAATTGCAGGACTATTCGTTGCAAATGATTCTAGATTAGCATGAATTTGTTGCCCCAACTCTCTTGTAGGCACCAAAATTACTGCTTGAATATTGTTATTCTCTGTATCGATTAATTGCAATAAAGGCAAACCAAAAGCAGCTGTTTTTCCTGTTCCTGTTTTTGCCAACGCAACAACATCTTCTTTTTTATGTAAAATTACAGGAATTACTTTTTCTTGAATATCTGTAGGTACAGAAATTTTTAGCGTAATTAAACTCTGTTGTAATTGTTGATTAATTCCTAAATCAGAAAAGGTTTTTGACATATTTTAAATTTAGGCAAAGATAACGACACTTTTAAAAGGAAAAACGCCAAATGACTTATTATTATAAAATCATTTGGCGTTTAAAAAAAATTATTAGCTTAGCATAAAGATAGAGATGCCTCTGAATAAAAAAACTTTAATAATTCACAAAAATAGTAAAGTCTTCAAAGCAAAATTTTTCTTCAGAAGTTATGCAGAAATACTTTAAAGATTAACATATTAACAAGCAATATGATATTTTTTATTCTCTTTAGTAAAACTTTTTGCAATTCCTCTTTTTTTAAGCTCATCCATAATAGTATATAAAGATAAAATCATCGTTATACTTTCAACCTTTTTTAATATTTCAAAACTTGTTAAAGGTCCTTCTCTTATGACGTTAAAAACTAATAATTGTTCAGGTGTTAAACTCTTCTGAATCATATATTTATTTTTAATACCTCAAATGTATTCTTATCTTTACCTCAACTCTAAATTACTAGATAAAGGAAGCTAAATTACTGTACGGAATGCAAGTTTATATGGTTGAATTGTAATTTTTAAATATAATCCAAAAAAAAACGTTGACTTACTGATGCGTTCAGCTAGAAAAGATTTATTTGTTTTAAACAAATTTAAATGAAATATTTATGCAGCAAAATGATAATTTTTATCCTGTTTTAAATAACTTTTTAAAACACCTTTCTGTTTAAGATCTTCACGAATAATATAAAGCAATAATATTATAAAGATATTTTTTACTTTTTTCAAAATTTGAAAACTAGTTAAGTGCTCATTTTGCATCGCCATAAGAAAAGCCTGCTCTTGATTAAACAAACTCAATTGGTTCATAATAATTTTATTCGTTTTTATCAAATATCCCTGTTTTTTTTAAAAAAAAAACTAAAAAAAGAACCCTATCGATAACAAAAATAAAAAAAAGCGAACAAGGATATCAATATAGCATTTGGTACTATTCACAGGTTTATCTTCTTTTACGAGAAGTAATGAAATAGACACCCGTCAGAATGATTATAGAGGCAAAAATAGACTGTGTTGTCAATTTTTCGTCTAAAACATACCATCCTAAAAACAAAGCAACAACAGGATTTACATAAGCAGAAGTAGACACTTTTTCTGTAGATACTACTTTTAATAAATAATTAAAAGCTGTAAAAGCTATAATTCCGCCAAGAACAATCAATAAAAACATACAAACTCGTACATTAAAACTCCATTCTAAAGGTGATAACCAAACTTCATTAAAACTCAAACTAGCAATTGCTAAAATAGCACCAGCACTTAACATTTGATATCCTGTGCTTACAAAAAAATTTTTAGGTAGCGCTGCTTTAGACACAAATACACTTCCATAACTCCAACTGAATACGCAGGTGAATATCATAAAAATACCTAACAAGCTTTCTTTTGATGTAGTAATTTCTTGCTGACTTACTAATAAATACATTCCTAAAATACCTAAAGAAACGCCTATAATCGATTTTTTTTGCAGGGGTTTTCTATCAATTAAACGCATTAAAAATAACACAAATAGTGGTTGTGTGGATGCTAAAAGTGCTGCGAAGCCGGAATCTACATATTTTAAGGCCCAAACAAAAACTCCGTTGCCGTAAACTAAAAATAGAAAACCTGCAATAATTGAATTTATGAGTTCTTTTTTAGTAATTACTAATGATGCTTTTAACAATTTTGCTATAATCATAATTAAAATTCCTGCGGTTAAAAAACGAACAGAGGCTAAAAATAAAGGTGATAGTTCTGTAACAGCAACTTTATTGAATAAATACGTGGAACCCCAAATAAGATAAATGGCAAAAAATGAAGCTATAATTAATCCTTTAGTTTTTTTCAAGGGATAGGTGTTAATATTATCAAAAGTAATCTTTAAAAGAACACTAAATTATTTTTCCTTAATTAAAACTTGAATGCTCTATTACTAAACTTTTCCGCTTATTCAAGCATAATTCCTATTAATTAGTTTCAAAGAATAGTGCGCCCTTTATTTGAAAAAAAAGTATTTTTTTTATATTAGATTAAATTTTGATAAAACCAGAGTAATTAATTTTTGTGATGCGGTCTATTCTATAGCAGTCACTTTACTAGTTTTAGAAATTGTAATTCCGAGTTATAAAGAATTGAAAACTAATAACAATCTAGAGATATTACAAAACAGAATTCCTAATTTTATTGGTTTGATTGTAAATTTCTTAGTCATTGCAAATGAAAGAAATCCTCATGAGTTATGGTACATGTTAAAAAGTGTTTTTCTTCCCGCAATTGCCACTATTTTACACATTATTATTTTCGGGCGTTTTGCTTTCGGGAAGTATAAAAACAAAAAAATAGAAGCTCAAAAAATAAAAATTAAAGGCGATGGAAATTACGAAGGCTTGCGATTATTCTTTAATGATATCATTTGCATTCAATCTTCAGATAATTATGTCGAAGTATTTTATTCATCAGGAAACGAGTTAAAGAAAAGTTTAATCAGAAATAAATTGTCTTTTGTTGCCGATGAATTTACTGAACTGTTAAGAACACATCGTTCTTATTTGATAAACCCGTATCACTTTTTACAATGGAAAACAGAAAAAGGTAGAATTTTTGTGCTGTTATTTCACCACATAGAAGTACCCGTTTCTTGAACCTTTCAAACCGAAGTGAAAGCTGTTTTAAATTCTACCACAGAATACTGGAATGAGAGAAATAAGAGAATGGCAAAAAATATTGGAACACAGGTTTTAACCGCGGATAAAACTTGAAATATTGTCATAGTTGGTGCGTCTCATGTTATAGGATTAGAGAAAGAATTAAAAGGAAACTATCCAAACTTAAAAGTAGTTTTAATGAATACATATTAATTGGTAATAAATCAGAAAAAACGAGTAAAAAAGTATATTGTTTAATCGAAATAATTCCCCGACGAAATAAGCGTCGGGGAATTATTTCGATTAAAATTGATGTATTTAAACCTGACGTTTTAATTTAAGAAAATTACTTATCGATTTACTTTTTATTTTACGACCACGAACAGCTTTTTGTATTTTATATGATTTATCAGAGGCTTCTAATGTAAAATAACGTTCGTATATTTCTTGTATTCCTTTTAAAGTATATCTATCATCTGACTTTTCCATAGTCATATATAATTGATAAACTATTAACTATATAGGTAGATATCGAACCCTAATTGAACTTCTATTTCTCTAAAAGACCCCCCTTATTAAACAGTGCTAGTAAAATAAAGTGCTGACTTAAAATGTCTGGGACAACTCTTGTCATCTGTGAAGAAAAATCAAAAAAAATAATTAACTAGTTTAGATATAGATAGATAAATTAAAATTAATGAAATCCAGGGCTGTTTAAAAGCATACAGAAAAAGAATTTATTCAGGATAAAATTATAATTCTCTAAATATTATACATACGAAATTGAAACAGCTGGCAATACTTGCAATTTGTTTAATCGGTTTATTTTTTAAAATAAAACTTGACTTCCTTTCTTAAGAGAATTACGCACTAGTGAAAGATCATGTCACAGCAAAATTGATTTTTAATTTTTCTTTTTATAAACGGTATTACTATATAAATGATTTATTAAAAGCTTTCGTCCTGCACTTTATTACCGTTTAACTGCACTTAATTATTTTTTGACCCTCTAAACCTTATAAAATACCTGTTCAACGACAACCGATTGATGATGAACGAATATACCTCAAAATCTATCAACCTAAAACTAAATTTACACCGTAATAGCAGTTATAAGATATTGTTGTACAAATAGTTAAAAAAATACCCAAACATTTATTATCATGAAAAAATATCTACTTTTATCGATAACAACGTTAGTTCTTATGTTGTTTACAAACACAATTTTTAGTCAAACACTCGATCTAGGATCACTTTCTACTTTTGAAGCATATACAGGATCGGGAGCGGTTACAAATGCCGGTGATATGGTAGGAGATGCCGGAACAAATGATGGAGTAATTAGTGGGCTTGGATTTGGACTAGGCTATAGTGGTACAACATACCTGAATAATTCTACAACCGTTCAGGCAAGAATAGATTTACTAAGAGTTTACATTCATCTTAGTGATGTTTTCGTCACATACCCTGGCTCTCACGCCCCTGTTTTTGGAAATGCTGAAACAATTTTTCCCGGAGTTTATTCTACACCTGGTGCTGGATCCTTAGCAGGAACTATTACGCTGGATGGACAAGGAGATTCTGATGCTTACTTTATCATTAAATTTGATGGAGCATTTACAGTTGGAGTTGGTACAGAAATTATTTTAACTGGTGGAACAAGAGCTGCTAATGTTTTTTGGATATCTGAAGGAGCTCTGACTATTGGAGAAGGTAGTACTTTAAAAGGATCTTTTATTTCACATCCCGGAGCTCTTACTGTTGGTATAAATAGTACCGTACAGGGAAGATTACTTGCAACAGAAGGAGCTATAACTGTTGGAGCTGGTACTGTCGCAGCTATGCCTTCAGGATTAAGCACTATTCCAATAAAATGTTCTGGTAACTGCGACCCTGCAGCTGCTGTTGATGTTTTAGGAAGTATTAAAAAATATGCACTTTTTACGAGTGATGGTGCTGTGGCAAATTCGGCTACATCCGGAATTGTTGGTAATATTGGTACACATTCGGGTGCTATAAGTGGTTTTACTACTTCAACACATGTGGGAGATTTTAATCTTGCAAGTACCGTAACGGCCCAAGCGGTGCAGGATTTAAATAACGCTTACATTCAAATTTCTCTTTTACCAAATACTGAACTAGGACACCTTGCAACTTTTGGACTTGGAGAAACAGTTTTGCCTGGAGTTTATTATACAGCAGGAGCTGGAGATTTAACAGGAACGATTACTCTTGATGCTCAAGGAGATTCCAATGCAATATTTGTTTTTAAATTTAACGGAGCATTTACAGCAAATGCACAATCAAAAGTAATTTTAAAGAATGGAGCACGTCGTTGTAATGTTTTTTGGACTTCCGAAGGCGCCACTTCAATTGGAACTTTTAGTTATATGAAAGGAACGATTATTGCCCATGATGGTGCCGCTACAATGGCCGCAAATGGAAATTTAGAAGGTCGTTTGCTTTCTACAGCTGGTGCAATTGGATTTAGTACCGGTGTTATTTATAATGATACACTTTGTTTTGGAGATGATACACCTATTTCTGACGGAGATCAAACAGAATGTTCAGATGGAACAACTACTCAAACACTTACTGCTAGTGCAACTTCTAATACCACTGCTGGAACCATTGTTTGGTTTGATGCTGCAACAAATGGTAATGCAGTTTCGAATCCTGCTCAAGTTGGATTAGGTTCTGCAACGTATTACGCAGCATCTTATAATGGAACATATTACAGCCCAATTAGAGCGGCTGTTACTTTAACAATAAACGATTGTAGTATTGACACTGATGGCGATGGAATCCCAAATACAACAGATACAGATGATGATGGTGACGGAAT
>TARA_B110000238_G_scaffold127230_1_pt1 | contig 13334 bp, 12 predicted proteins | sample TARA_B110000238 | Tara Oceans TARA_B110000238 (sample SAMEA4397569) | marine metagenome | biome: Polar Biome; feature: [SRF] surface water layer (ENVO:00010504); material: water (ENVO:00002006), including particulate matter (ENVO:01000060) such as... | depth 5 m | reverse complement strand
AAAAAAATGATAGAAATCAATAATCTAGGCAAACAGTATGCCAATGGCTTTGTGGCCCTGGATAACATCACACTAAATGTTAAAAAAGGCGAAATTCTGGCGCTACTGGGCCCTAATGGAGCGGGTAAGACGACCCTCATATCAACCATTTGTGGCATTGTTAACCCCACTTCGGGCAATGTGACGGTAGGTGGTTTTGACATTATTAAGAATTATCGGCAAACACGCAGCCTCATTGGCTTAGTGCCTCAAGAACTAACAACCGATGCGTTCGAAACACCCTGGAATAACCTCACTTTTTCACGGGGTTTATTCGGTTTACCAAAAAATCCACAAATTGTAGAAAGAGTGCTGAAAGATTTGTCTTTATGGGATAAAAAAGATGCCCGTATTATGACCTTATCGGGGGGCATGAAACGCCGCTTATTAATTGCTAAGGCCCTGGTGCATGAACCTCAGGTGTTGTTCTTAGATGAGCCTACAGCAGGCGTAGATGTGGGCTTGCGTCAAGACATGTGGCGCATGGTGGATAAACTGCGTAACCAAGGCGTGACCATTGTTTTGACCACTCATTACATTGAAGAAGCAGAAGCCATTGCTGACCGCATTGGGGTGATCAGTGGTGGTAAATTATTATTAGTAGAAGACAAACAATCCCTCATGGCGCGCATGGGTCAAAAACAACTCAAAGTTGAACTGATGGAAAGCCTTGATAGCATTCCTGCAGTGCTGTCAGAACAAGGGTTTTTACTGTCTGAAGATCACCTTAGTATTATTTATCATTATGATAAGGACGCACCAGAGGTGGATATTGCTGGCTTATTACAATCAGTTTCTATTGCTGGCTTAGGCGTAAAAGACATTCATACGCAACAAAGTAGTCTAGAAGAAATATTCGTTGATCTAGTGGAGGACGCAGTATGAATTTAAGAGGCATGTGGGCTATTTATACCTTTGAAATGTCCCGTACTAAACGCACAATTACCCAAAGCATTGTGTCCCCCGTATTATCAACAGTGCTTTATTTTGTGGTGTTTGGTGGGGCGATCGGTTCACGCATAGAATCTGTTGATGGCATTAGCTACGGCGCCTTTATTGTGCCTGGTCTGATCATGTTGTCTGTCATGACCCAAAGTCTTTCAAATGCGTCTTTTGGTATCTATTTTCCGCGTTTTTCAGGCACTATTTATGAAGTATTGTCTTCTCCTATGTCATTTTGGGAGGCGACTGCAGGCTACGTGGGCGCAGCTGCGACTAAATCTTTGTTGATTGGTTTAATTACCCTAGCCACAGCAGGATTTTTTGTACCCATTGAAATTGCCCATCCATTCTGGATGTTAGGATTTTTAGTTCTCACGACCATTACCTTTAGCCTGTTTGGTTTTCTTATAGGCATATGGGCTGATGGCTTTGAAAAACTACAATTAATTCCTCTTCTTGTCATTACGCCTATGGTTTTTCTAGGTGGCGCATTTTACTCCATAGATATGTTGCCAAGTGCGTGGCAAAAAGTCACCATGTTCAACCCTGTGGTGTATCTAATCAGTGGTTTTCGTTGGAGTTTTTATGAGATTTCCGATGTGAGAGTAGGGGTAAGCTTAGCTATGATCATGTTATTTATGGGCATCTGCTTAGCATTAATTGCTTGGATATTTAAAACGGGTTACCGGTTAAAGCAATAAACGACCCTCACATCAGCCTAGTTTAAGCGGCTAAATTTATACTTCAGCTTTAAATGAGTCTAATCATACGCACAGATTTCAAACAGGTTAGTTTATGTCCAATCTAGTCATAATCACCATTATCTGGTGTAACGATGGCCTTCATTTGTTTATCGCTAACAGTGTTGTCTCAAAATAAGACATGCTCTTAACCCTAAAATATTATTGCTAACCAAGGTGGCAGCGGTACTTTTATTGGTTGTCACTAATCTTTAAAAATAGAGTTATAAACCACTGCACTAAAGTGAAACGCTAATATCACTAGTTTCTCGGCTACCTAAATAATTGAGAAAACGTTGCTGCATTTCGGTCGCATGCTCTTGAGCTAGTCGTTCTGCTAAATCACTATCTTGTGCCTCAATAGCGAGGATCATTTGCTCGTGGCAATAAACTGTATCAGATAAAAATATATTATTGTACGATTCAAAATAGAGTCGAAGTGGCCTTTGCCCTTCGTCTAGTAATTGTAAATAAGTTTGTTCCAAATAGCGGTTATTAGCTGCACCAGCAATAGCCATATGAAAGTCACGGTTGCCTTCAATCATGCCTGGTATATTTCCTGCTTCTACATGCAAGGCATATTTCCGTTGTTCTTCTCGAATGTGTAAAAGGTTTTCTTGAGTCCTTTTGCCTGCAGCTAAACGCGTTAAAGTGCGCTGTATTAAGTCTAGTGCATCAACATATTTTGGGAATTCTTCAATGCGCAAAGGGGCAACTATTGTTCCTTTATTGGGTAATGTTTGCAATAAAGACTCAGAAGCAAGTCTTACCATAGCTTCCCTCACCGGTGAGCGAGACACTCCAAACCGTCTTGCAAGGTTCGCCTCATCGAGTAATTCGCTGGGTTGCAAAGTAAGTGAAAGTATCTCACTCCGCAGGATTTTATAAATCTTAACGGCGCCAAAACCTTTACCGTTTAATTTCTTGTCTTTATCTTGGGTGGTGTTTTGCTGAGTCATGCGCGTCTTCCTGAAATCGTTATGTATTATTTCACTTTCTGTTATTGAATTCAATTCCAAATATATATAATATGTTATTTGTATACAAATTGTCGGCAAGATATCGCTTTAGCGAGCTTACCTTATCACCTATTTCCACTGGGAGAGTAACTATGAGATTTGAAGGGATTTATACACCGATTATTACCCCTTTCCAAAACACTGGGGCAATCGACTGGGATAATTATGCTAGGGTGATTGAATGGCAAATTGAAAATGGTGTTTCTGGCGTAATTGTTGGCGGGTCTACTGGTGAGTTTTACGCACTTTCTAAAGAAGAGCGCATTGAACAGTTTAAATTTGCTAACGAGATAATCAATGGGCGTGTTGAATTTATGGGTGGTGTTAACGCATTGCGCGTAGAAGAGTGTCTTGAAATTACTTCTGCTGCTAAAGATGCTGGTGCTCAATCTCTATTAGTTGCTGCACCTCCATACTCCTTGCCGTCTGAAACTGAGTTAGCGCACCATGTTTTAAAAATTGCAGACGCTTCAGGCTTGCCTATTATGCTTTACAACTACCCAGGTCGAACTGGCGTGGATATGGCTGAAGATTTTTTGACTTTAGTGTCTAAGAACCCTTTGATTTCAGCGATTAAGGAATCAAGTGGTGATTATTCTCGTATCCCATTGTTGGTCAATAACTACCCTGACATTGAACTCATTGTCGGTGGTGAAGAACAGGTATTAGAATTTTCTACTTGGGGAGCCAAGGCGTGGGTTTGTGCAAGTGCTAACTTTTTCCCTCAAGAGTGCGTCAAGTTTATGGATGTAGTTGGCAGGCAGTCCGATATGGTTCTGGGCCAAAAAATTATGAGTGCATTAATGCCAATGATGAAGGAGATAGAGCAAGGTGGTAAGTTCCTTCAATGCATTAAGCTGGGCTGTGAGCAGCAAGGTCGCCCAGGTGGTATGGTTCGGGCGCCATTATTGCCTATGGATGACAAGTTGAGACAAGACATGTGTAAAATTTTTGCAGGCACACGCAAAGCTCTAAATTCGATTTTTAACACATAGGATTACCCATGACAAAGCTCCAGAGTAAGGAAGTATATGCAGCCATTGCTGCCAATATTGATTTGCCCGTATTACCCTTTATTAATGGTCAATATCAAAAGTCTGCAGCCGGCAACAAAATGGCTACCATTAACCCTGCGACGGGTGAAACCTTGACCAATGTCTATGCTTGTGACAGCACAGATGTTGATTATGCGGTAAAAGTAGCGCGTAAAGCCTTCGACACCGGCATTTGGTCTCAGAAACACCCAGCTGAGCGCAAGGCTGTGCTGCTAAAGTTGGCGCAGTTAATTGAAGACAACCAGCTTGACTTGGCGGTGCTTGAAAGCTTAGAGAGTGGCAAGCCTATTAGTGAGTGTGTGCTGACTGACTTGCCTGAAACTATTGCTACTATTCAATGGCATGCTGAAGCTATTGATAAGATGTACGATCAAATTGCTCCAGCAAATGTAGATGGAATTGGCCTTATCGTGAGAGAAGCGTTGGGAGTTGTGGCTTGTGTTCTGCCTTGGAATTTTCCATTAATGATGCTGGCATGGAAGATTGGCCCCGCATTGGCGGGAGGTAACAGCGTTATTGTTAAGCCAGCTGAACAAACTTCCATGACGGCGCTGCGAATTGGTGAATTGGCCCATAAAGCTGGAATTCCAGCGGGCGTATTAAATATCCTTCCAGGAATGGGGCCAGAGGTCGGAGAACCCATCGGCCGTCACGCTGGTATTGAAGCAATATCTTTTACAGGATCAACTGAAGTTGGGCGTTTATTTCTACAATTTTCGGCCCAAAGCAATCTCAAAAAAGTGGTATTGGAGTGTGGTGGAAAAAATCCATCTATCGTTTTGTCTGATGCGAAGCATTTAGATAATGTAGCAGAACATGTTGTTTACGCAGCCCTCTGGAATATGGGTCAAAACTGCACTGCTAACTCAAGACTTATTGTGCATAAGTCCTTAAAAGACGAGCTACTCGTTAAGGTTAAAGAAAAAATACTGGACTGGCATACTGGTGATCCATTAGACCCTGCCAACCAACTGGGCTGTATTATCTCTAAAGAGCAATATGACAAAATTTTGGATTATATCGAGTCTGCTAAGCGCGAAGGCGCTGAGTTAATCTGTGGTGGCAATGCTGTTGCTGGAACTGGTCTTTTTATTGAGCCTACCTTATTTGTTGGTGTAACTGCAGACATGACGATTGCCCAAGAGGAAATCTTTGGTCCTATTTTTGGCATGATGGTGGTTGATAGTGATGAAGAAGCTATTAAGCTTGCCAACGACACCTGCTATGGCCTTCAAGCGTCCTTATTTACTTCAAGTGTCACCAAGGCCCATCGGTATGGGCGTGCACTTCAAGCGGGTACTGTGTCGGTTAATTGTTATAGCGAAGGTGATATATCTACTCCATTTGGTGGCTACAAGCTGTCTGGTTTTGGTGGGCGCGATAATTCGCTCATGGCGCACGATCAATACACAGAGACCAAAACTATCTGGATCGATATTTCTGGTGAAGTATCTGGTTAACAGACCTTTGAAAGAAGGCGTTAGTTCAGTTTAGGCTCCAGTTTTATATTTCCAAAAATTGAATTCGATGGTGATATGGGCTTTTGAGTATGCCTAGGTGACAAAGTTGACCCAATTGCAACATCAAATTGGTGTCGACCTGAATGATTCTGCGCTTAGTTTTGATGCCATTCATTGGCTTAACTCATTGAAAAGAAAATGCATGGCATCGAATATAATCACAGGTTAATTAAGCATTTAAAATTCCTTACCAAAGGATAAGCATAAAAAATATTAATCAATATTATTTTAATGTTCGAGGTTTGAAGCAATAGCATTTCGCTACACTTAGCACAATAATCATCGCATGATTTGTTGATTTGACGAGAGTCTCTATACCTAAATTATAATTAAATAAAAAAGGCTTGACTTATATATACAGTAATTTTAGTGTACATGATGTCGACTAGATATTCGGAGTTACCTTATTTACGTTTAAGAAAAATTAAAAAAATATCTAAACTACCTGTTTGTTATTAAGGATTGATTATTATTAAGAACTGATTCGAATTATGAAAAAGGGTACATTATGGAATACAGGTCATTAGGGAACACTGGTGTCAACGTATCTAGTCTGTGTCTAGGAACTGATAATTTTGCTGATCCAACTCCAGCAAAAGAGGCATCGAGAATTTTAGATATGGCACTGGATGCTGGTATTAACATGGTAGATACTGGCGATGTATATGCCGATGGCGAAGGGGAGCGCATTATTGGGCAGACCTTGAGAGATAACGGCAAACGTCATCAAACTATAATCGCGACAAAAGTTGACCATGGCCGCCGCCGGCCTGGATATTCGGTTGATGATCCTGCATTGTTTGCCCCTAACGACCATGGACACTCCCGGCTTAATATTATTCGTGCATGTGAAAATTCGTTGCGCCGATTAAATACCGATTATATTGATCTATACCAAATTCATAGGCCATCTCCAGATATTCCATGGGAAGAGCAAATTGGCGCTCTGAATGATCTCGTGCGTCAGGGGAAGGTTCGGTATATCGGTTGTTCCACTCATGCGCCTTGGACCGTTATGGAAGGTTTAATGGTTAGCGAACTTAAAAACTACGCACGGTTTGCATGTGAACAGCCACCTTATAATCTCCTCGATCGACGCATCGAGAACGAGATGGTGCCCCTATGTCAGAAACATGGTTTAGGTCTGGTCGCTTGGGCACCAATGGCGATGGGTGTTCTTGCTGGACGCTATAATTCTACCAAGGATTTTCCTGAAAATTCACGTGCTGCTTTGCGTGGAAGTTTCTATGCTGATCGAGTAACAAAACGTGGTATTGAAGTCAGCATCGAGTTCGCTAAACTAGCTAGAAACTTAGACATTACCCCAGCACAGTTATCCATTCTCTGGGTGAAAGATCAACCTGGTATAACTGCTCCATTAATAGGTCCTCGTACTTTAGAACAGTTAGAAGATCTATTGCCTGTTAAAGACATGCATCTTGACGATGAAACTCGCGCTGCCTGTGATTTGCTGGTCCCGCCAGGCAGCGTTGTCTCCGATTTCCATAACACTGCTGACTGGATGAAGATGAAGGTAACATGGGGGGAGAACGAATGAAATTCTCTCGCATGATTCATGCAATTGACCTGCACGCATGCGGCGAACCGGGTCGTGTTATCGTTGGAGGTGTTTTAGATGTGCCAGGCGATACAATGTTCGATAAAATGTGCTACTTTGAAAACGAGGCTGACGGCCTAAGAAAACTCATGCTACGCGAACCGCGGGGCTACCCAGCAGCCAACTGTAATTTAATTCTGCCATCATCAAACCCAGCTGCGGATGCTGGCTTCATCATTATGGAACAGGTTGAGTACCCAGCGATGTCGGGTACTAATATTATCTGTGTGACAACGGCGTTGATCGAAACTGGCATGGTGCCAGTAACAGAACCGATTACGCATCTTACCTTGGAAGCACCAGCCGGCCTTATTACCGTCGATGCAGAAGTAATAAATGGCAAAGTAAAAAGTGTTACTTTTGAGAACCAGCCTGCTTTTGCGGTGCATCTAAATAAAACGATTCAAGTGCCTGAGTTTGGCGAAGTGACTGTCGATGTTGCCTGGGGAGGGATGTTTTATGTTATTGCCGACGCCGAGAAACTTGGAATAGAACTTATTCCAGATCGAGCAGGTGATATCGCTAGAGCTGGTGAGATGATCAAGGCGGCAGCACGAGAGCAACTGCCCTGTGTACACCCAGAAAATCCAGATATTAACGGAGTGACTATTTGTGTTATGACGGGCACGCCAAGCACTAAAGGTGCGAGCGCTAAGAATGCGGTTGTTGTGTCAACAGGTCAACTTGACTGGGATCGCCCTGCTACTTGGACGGGAGTTCTGGATCGGTCTCCCTGCGGTACTGGTACCTGCGCGCGTATGGCAGTAATGCATGCTAAGGGAGAGCTAGCGCTGAATGAAGATTTTCATCACGAGGGTATCCTTGGAACAATTTTTACCGGAACTCTTTTGCGTGAAACAATAATGGGAGAGCAGGTGACTGTGATACCAAAAATTCGGGGGCAGGCTTGGGTCACAGGCATTGCACAATACGTTGTCGACCCGGATGATCCGTTCCCACATGGGTATACGGTGGGAGATATTTGGGGTGGAGCAATGGATAAACCAATCAAGCATTAATGTGTTCATCGCGCCAACTTCAGAGTTGTAAAGTGTAATAAAATAAAGAACTAAGGAGATGACCATGAAAACTGTCGTAAAACTGTTAACTTTAACCGCCCTTGCTGGCGTAGTATTTAGCTCGGCACAAGCTGCTGAGTATACTTTAAAGATCGCCCATAATGGGCCGGAACAGCATCCATATCAGGATGGTGCCTTAATGTTTAAGACAACACTTGAAAAAGCTACAAGTGGCGCTGTAGAAGTCCAGATTTTTCCGGGTGAGCAATTAGGTTCTGAGGAAGAAACTAGTCAAATGATCAAGCAAGGCACCATTTCCTGTGCTGTAGAAAGTGCAGGTGGGGGACTAGCACCATTTGTACCTGAAGCAGATTTATTTAATCTGCCGTTCGTCTTTAATGACATCGAGCACTTCTATCGCGTAGTTGACGGCCCTGTTGGCGCTAAGCTCGCCACGAAGGTCGAGAAAAGTCTCGATGCGGAACTTCTTGGTTGGTGGTTTTCTGGTATCCGTAACGTATGGAACGGGAAGCGTGTTGTGAAAACACCGGATGATTTAAAGGGTCTCAAAATTCGGGTCATGGGAAGTCCTGTTTTGATAGATACATTTAACACCTTAGGTGCGCAAGCGACACCTATGTCGTTTGGAGAGGTTTACACATCTTTGCAGCAAGGTGTTATCGATGGCGCTGAATCTGATCATGTTGACCTTCTTGTAGAAAATTTTTATGAGGTCACAAAACACGTTTCTCTGACTGGGCATATGTACCTAGCCGCTGGTCTCGTTTGCAGCAACAAAGCACTCTCGAAACTGCCTCAAGATATTCAGGCCAAAGTTCGAGCTGCTGCTGCTGCTGCAACCACAGAACAGCGCAGCGCAATGGCTAATATGACTGGTGAGGCCCTAGCTGAATTGAAAACAAAAGGCCTTGTCTTTCAAAAAGTCGATGTCAGTCTATTCAGAGATAAGGTTAAAGCTGTCTATGAAAGGAACGCTGCCAAGGTAGGTGGCATGGGAGCAATCGAGGAGTTGACTCAACAGTAGTCGATTCAATCTTGTTCTTAAGTGCAAAACTCTACGATAGGTGGGTCTATCACAACCTGCCTATCGTGCTAAGTTTGCAAAAACTGGAATTCGTGAGAAAGTTGTCAGGAAACTATAAGAGAAAATGACGATCGTAACTGCTCAAAGGTCTCTGCTTAGAGCAATGCTTAGAGCGTTGCGACATCCGCTTGAAACTGTGGTTTGTGGACTTCTAATTGCCATGACCTTTGTAGTATTCAGTCAAGTAGTCGCGCGTTACATATTTGAGGCCCCACTATCCTGGTCAGAAGAGCTGGCACGTTTTTTATTAATGTGGCTTTCTATGTTAAGTGCAGCCTATGCGTTTAAAACCAAATCCCACTTTGCATTGAGAATTGTCGTAGGTAAGTTATCTCAATCAGCGCAATGGGTGATGGCTCTTTTTGTTCATGGGGTGGTCGCAATATTTTTCTCAGTTTTGCTTTATTTTTCAATTGTATTCGTCAATGGAGTCAATGGACATATCGCTCCGGCGTTACAAATATCAATGCAAGTCCCTTACTCATCAATTGTTGTTGGATGCTTTTTGATTCTACAACAGACACTCCGTTCCGCTTTTTCTGAATTCCAAGGCAGAAACATTGAGATGAAGCGAGATTAAGGAATATCTATTATGGCTATGGTCGTCTGTTTGATTCTATTTGTAGCGTTGTTATCTTCAGTGCCAATCGCGATCGCAATTGGAATGGCCTCAATGGGTGCTCTGGTTATGCTCTCACCTGATTTCCTCATTTTGGTGCCACAAAAAATTCTTTCAGGTATAGATTCTTTTACGCTACTCGCTATTCCAATGTTTATCTTTGCAGGAACCGTTATGGGTAACGGTGGTATTGCTCGTCGAATAGTCAATCTGGCTTTAATTTTTGTTGGTCAAGTCCGTGGAGGGCTCGGATTTGTCGTTATTCTCTCAACTATGTTTTTCTCAGGAGTCTGTGGCTCAGCAAGTGCAGATACTGCTGCTATTGGCTCTACTACTATGCCAGAGATGCTCAAAAGGAAATATCCACCCGCTTTTGCTACGGCTCTCTTAGCAGCCTCTGGCGCGACGGCTTCCATCATTCCACCGTCTATTGATTTGATAATTATTGGTATAGTGTCAGGCATTTCTATTGGTGGTTTATTCGCTGCTGGAATCCTTCCTGGTGTATTTAACGCTATGGCGTTAATGGCACTATGTTACTACTACGCCGTTCGCCTTAATCTACCTGTCACCGAACCCACTAACTGGCTTGAAAAACAAGCAATTTTTAAAGATGGGATTTTAGCAGTGTTGATGCCAATTATTATCCTTGGTGGGATTTTGGGAGGTGTTTTCACACCAACTGAGGCATCAGCTGTGGCTGTAATCTACGGTTTGGTTGTTTCTATTTTTATTTATCGAGAGTTGAAGTGGAGCCAGTTGCCTGCAATTTTACTGCAATCAGCAAAGTTAACTGGGATTGTCATGTTGATTCTTGGCATGGCGTCAGCGTTTTCATTTGCACTGGCGTTCGAACGCATTCCCCATTTGCTAGCGCACTTTATAGTCACCTATGCGGATAACTGGGTAGTCTTTGTTCTCTTTGTCAATGTGCTGTTCTTTTTACTTGGAATGATAATGGATGCGCTACCGGCCATCATCATTTTGATGCCGATACTTGTTCCCGCTGGGGTTGCTCTCGGAATGGATCCAATTCACATTGGAATTTTTGTGGCTGCTAACGTATCAATGTCATTATTTACGCCTCCGGTTGGGGTCTGCCTTTATGTGGCCTGCGGTCTAAGTAAACTTCCAATTGAAGCGGTATTTAAACCTTTGTTGCCCTTTATGGGAATGCTGCTGATTACCCTCCTCACGATCAGTTATGTTCCAGAAATAACCCTTTTTATTCCTCGTTTACTTGGCTATTAGATCGCTAACTAACCATTGAGAAAGTTAATAATGGAGACTTATGAGATATGAATACAGTGATGATTACAGGTGGTACAAGGGGGCTGGGAGCGTTATTAACAAAATATTTCGCCACCGCAGGGCACGATGTGGTTATGAATTATCGAAATTTAGAGGTCGCAGATAGGAAGATTGCTGAAATTTCAAATTCTGGGGCAACTGGGCGAATTTTGGCGATAGAAGCTGACGTTAGGAATCGAAAACAAGTACAACACATGTTTGCGAAAGCAGTTGCTGAATTCGGTTGTGTTGACGTCCTTATCAATTGTGCTGGAGTCAATCGTGATGCTGCGTTTCTCGACCTGACAGATGAGGATTGGGATTTAGTTGTAGATACACACTTAAAAGGGACTTTCATTTGCTCCCAAGAATTTGTAAGGCATAACACGACTGAAAGTGGGAATATTATCAACCTTGGAGCTGCCTGCGGCATTCAGGGGCGAGTCAACGGTACTAATTTTTGCAGTGCTAAGGGTGGGGTTCTTGCTATGACTAAATGTATGGCTCGCGAACTTGCCCCACGAATTAGGGTTAATTGCCTGACGCCCAGCGCTGTAGATACTGAAGAAGTGCGAGAGAGATATGCACTTGATACTGCAGAAGGATTAAAAAAAGTCCTTGCCGGTATACCGATGGGACGTCTGGGAGCTCACGGCGATGTTATTCACATGGTTAATAGTATTCTTGGCGCTAAGTTTACAACTGGAGAGAATTTTTTCGTGAATGGTGGAGAGTATATGTAACGTCTAGGTACTGTCTAAATTGCCTAATAAATAGATATAATTGATCAAAAGTTCACTTAATATCAGGAATAAGTCATTGGGCCAAAAAATGGTTGTCATATTTTCAGTTTAAGATTGCCGTTAACCTACTGAAATAAAGAGTCTACCTATATGTCAAAGCTATACCTGTTGATTCTCGCCACAGTTTTATACGCAGGTTACAATCTTTTGATCAAAGTCTCTGGTGATCAGGTTCCACCTTCTGCGGCCACGACCATCACGGCCACTTTTGTTTTGCAGCTCGCGGCAATTATAACTACAAGTATATTTGCTGTAGTTCTCATGATAAGGGGAACCGATATTCTTGGGCTCACACCACTTACTTATTTTTGGGCAGTTCTGGCCGGCATTTGTATTGGATGTGCGGAGATTACCTATTTTTACTTGTTTGGCAGTTCTGGACTCACTGGAGAGAAGCTCTCAGCCAGTGTGGTTATTCCGTTCGTGGTTGGCGGAACAATAGTAATAACAATGTTTATATCAGTGATTATTTTCCAAGAGACATTTGGTTGGAGCCAGATTGTAGGCTCCATTCTTATCTTAATAGGAATAGCATTCCTTTTTTTCGGCACAAAGACCTGAATCACAGGCCTTCTCTTAGGTATAGCTTGATAACAAGATTTAATTAAACTGGGGTAAAATATCTGTGAAAATCTGTCTCAAACAACTGAAAGGTATTTATGCTGTAGCTCAACTCGATCACGGAGAAAAAGTCCCAAACTGGGTTGATGGTGATGGATTTGTGAGTATTAGTCGCACTGATGATGAGCTGTCACTGGTATGTTTACAAAAGCGAATTCCGCCAGAAATCAAGATGGACAGGGGATGGGCATGTTTTAAATTTCTCGGCCCGTTTGCATTTGGTGAAGCCGATGTTATCTTATCTGTAATTCGTCCATTGTCCGAAAACGGAATCGGTAAATTCGTGGTGTCAACATTCAACGGCGATATTATGCTACTAAAGTTAGAAGATGTTTCATCCGCAATAAAATTACTGCAGCAAGCGGGTCACAGCGTAGAGTAAATTTTATATTGCTACTATATAGAAGACATATTCGCAGACAAAGTTTTTTACTTGGATCAACCTATAAGAGCTGAGCCAGAACCGCTGATCACTCACAAACTCAATACTGCACATAGGACAATATTTTATACCAGGGTCAAGCTAAATAGATTGCTGTAGCTAGTCTGGAGCCAAACTAACGACCACACAAAAGGCTTAGAGTGATCTCATGGATCAACTAAGTTTATTCAGTGAGGGATTTACCAGTACCAGTAAAAAATAAAACAAAAGACGGTCTATCTGACGGTTCCGTTATTTGAAATAACGAAAAAATATATATGAAGCAGCGCCTTAAAAAATAAAATGGCGCGCCTGAGAAGCTTCGATCTTAGCGCTTTTTAGGTATTCAAGGCTGCTGGTTTCTTTGTTAATTGGCATATTGATTTTCAATGAGAGCGCTGATGGGCTAACTCTGATCGGTTCTGGGATCATTATAGTCCCTGGGATGTAAACTTACTTTAGAGAAAGAAGGTCAGGACGGATGAGTCCAAAAACTGCTGAAGTGACGCTGCAACTGCCCCTG
>TARA_B110000238_G_scaffold63779_1_pt1 | contig 13415 bp, 9 predicted proteins | sample TARA_B110000238 | Tara Oceans TARA_B110000238 (sample SAMEA4397569) | marine metagenome | biome: Polar Biome; feature: [SRF] surface water layer (ENVO:00010504); material: water (ENVO:00002006), including particulate matter (ENVO:01000060) such as... | depth 5 m | reverse complement strand
GTTTTAACGGTTGATTTTTGAGCAATATACTTCCCTATCTGAATCCCTAAAGGACCAAATCCTATTTGTAAAACATGTATCATTTAGTGATTTTTTAACTAAAACAAGGTTGCTTACTATTTCTTCTAAACAACCTCATTTATATAAAATAAAATTTATTTTTATCAATTTATATGATCGAGAATAGAAAACTAATCTTCTGGTACATAAATTAAAATATTATCAAAATCAAAAGATTCTGGTGTGGCCCCAGAAGAAGGTTCTAACACCAATTCATAAGTAAGTATTCCTTTTAAAAAGCCTGTATTAAAGGTTACCCATTTGCCAGCAACTGCTTCTATATCGTCATCATACAGATTCGCCATTTCTATAACACGACTACCAGTAGTTGTTGTAACATTTACATATGCTTTTAACCCATCTTTAGATTCCCAAGAGGAGTCATTAAAATATACTTCAAATGAAACTCCTGAATTATTTTGTCCTGATGGTATTGTTACCGTATCAAAAGTGATTCTTATTCCACCATCTGGATCTTCGATATGATATCCTTTTGTTCCGTCTGGATATTCATCATAATCTTCAAATAAGCTAAATACACCAATACGTTCTCTTACAAAACCTATACTGCTACTACTAATACCTGATACAGCAAAATATTCGGTATTAAAACCAAGCTCATCAGTGGCAGAAGTGCCAACAGCTGTATAATCTACATAAGGTGGATTCGCACCATTTATTAAATCCCCAGTTTCGTTATTTCCTCCATTTCTATCATAAGTATCTGTAGTTGAACCAATAGCTACCTCTTCAAAAGATGCTTTTCTCACCGTTTTTGCTGGTGGTTGAAAAAAGGTTACATCAAACTCTATCGCATCTCTTAACCCAGCTGCTTTTAATCGTACGGTTGAGTTACCTCCTTGATTTACATTATTACTATCGTAATCAGGTGTTAATCCAGAATAAGTACCGGTGGGTGTAACAATAGTAGCTACAAAAGTAAATTTGGAGTCTAGGTTTAGGTCATCCAAAGTAATTCCTAAAGCAGATGTAAGTTCTGCTATTGTAAAATCTAAAGTAGTAGGGAATGAAGTAAGTACTCTAAAATCATTCACTACAGTTCCGTTGTGCATTAAAGCTAATGAATAACTCGTCGCATTATTATTAGGATCTATTAATTTTTCTGATATGATTTCTGTATCTGTGGCAAGTATGTTTAAGTTTAAACGAGGTACTTCCTCAAATTGGATGAATCCTCCTCTTACAGCAATATCTTCTAATAAATTATTGTCATCAAAGCACCCTGTAAAGATAAAAAAGCAGATTATTAACTTGATTGTTATTTTTTTCATGATCTATATTATTTAATAAAATTATCTGGATTTGTATCCCAAAAAACTTTAGTGGCGATTGATTTTTGATTTAAAGATGAATTTCTTTCTACGGCCGTTCTAGCGTATGGAAAACTTCTAGGAAATGTAGGTGTATCATCATCAATTGGTATTTGCAGTGTTGATGGATACCCTGTTCTTCTGTATCCATTATAGGCTTCAATTGAGTTCCCGAAGGCTGCAAGATAATATTCAGTCATAATAACATTTAGCTTATCGTCATTATTTGCTGCATCTGTATAACTGGTATTTACCTCTGTTACATAATCATCAACATCTAAACTACTTGGCGCAGAACCAGATGTTACAGCACCAAAATTAAGTACTTTAGACATGGATGCTCTAACTCCTTCTTCTAATAATAATGCTGGATCTCCATTAGTGCCAATTGTAAGCGCTGCTTCTGCGCTTAAAAATTTCACAAAAGAAGATGTTAAAATTGGTAAAATTCCTGCCCCTAATAAATTAGAAGTATTTGGAGTTCCTGTAAATTGATCTTGATCAAAAGCTCCACCAGCAGGATAAATTCCGTAGGCGGTTCTAAATAAATTATCACCTCTACCTGTTCTAGTCTCTCCATGATCTAATCCCCAATACTGATCGCCAACATAACAATAATCTACTTCAGGATCTCCTTGACAAGCTAAATAAGGAGGGCCAGTAAATGGATCTATAGATGATTGACGGTATATATAATAACGAATTCTAGGATCTCTTCTATTTTTAGAGTCTTTAAGCATCCACATAAATTGATTTCCTATGTATTGTGAAAATCCGCTTATGTACGCTCTTCTAAAATACGGGTGTCTGCTCTCTGGTTCTTCTACCACAGCAAATTGCCAAACGAAATCTTCGGAAGGTGTATCAATAATATCTTTACCTAACAAAGAATTAATTTCACCTTTTATATCAGAAATTCCAATATCTGCACCTGCTAATTTAGCCTGAATTAGAATTCTTAATTTAAACGTATTTGCAAAAGCAATCCATTTAGCTTTATCTCCACCATAAAACAAATCTGAATTAACCGAAAAAGTAGCTGCATCAATATCAACAATCGCTTGATCTATATTGCTTAAAACCATTTTATATAAATCTGAACCGTTATCGGGTTTTGGACTAGGAAATTCTATTGGATTCCCTGCTTCAGAATACGGAATATCTCCTACATAATCTACCATCGTAATGGTTAAATACCCCATTACTAGTTTATTAATTGCATTGTGAAATAATAAATTAGAGTCTTCATTTGCTAATTCATCTATTGTTTTAGATACGTTTACGGCTTCATAAAAACGCTCCCATTCTACGTTTAAAACATTTACATCTGCAATATCTCCATAATTTCCTGTCATTGCTTCATACCGCATAATATCATCTGTATTCGTAATCATATCACTCATGATATCTTGAAACAAATACTGCATTTCATTTAATAAATATTCAGGGTTCGCATTGTTAGGACTTAAAAAATTTGGATTCTTTTGTAAGTCAAAATTTGTTGTTTCACATCCAGTCAGTAAGAAAACGATTACTAGCACATTACAACATTTTAATAATTTTTTCATTTTTTTCATTTTTTGATTCGTTTAAAATGTTGCAGATATTCCTAAAGAAATTCTCTTAGTTGAAGGCACATTATTTCTCCCTAAACCTCCATCATTTTCTGGATCGTAATTAACATACTTTGGAAAGTTTGGTGCCTTATACCAAAGATTTCTACCAGAAATTGTAAAGTCGATTGTTTTAAAAGGTAATTTATTATTATTTGGTTGATAAGAATACCCTAAAGAAACCTCTCTAATTCTAAAAATAGAGGCGTCCCACATTCTTAAATCGTTCGCGTTATAATAATTTGAGAAAACAGTTCTTAACCCATTTAATTGAATTGTATTTGGTATTTGACTGCCATTTGCGTCTAACAAAGGAGCTCCTGTATCATCATCAGCTAAAAAACCAGGAACTACAAAAGAACCTTCTCTATTCTCGGTATCTCTAGTTACACCTCTTTCTAATAAATCTTCTACATAGCTTGATGAAATTTCTCCACCATGTCGATACTCTATTTGAGCTGATAGTGTAAAGTTTTTGTAACTAAAACTATTGATATTTGTGAACCTCCAATCTGCATTGGGATCGCCAATTACCTTATTTGGTAATCCAATATCTGAACTTGAAATAACTTCACCTACTTTAGAGGACGATCCGTTACCACTAATTAATAAGTTTCCGTTTTCATCTCTTAAAGCGTAATCTCCAATAATAGCTCCTAATGGCAAGCCTTCTACCGCCCATCTATCTGCTGTTAAACTAATATTTGCGCCACTAGGTGTCGTTTTTACAACTAAAGATTCATCCGCGGTAAAAATATTTCTCATGTTCCAATTAAAATCAGTTGTTTTAATTATTTTTATCCCTAAATCTATTTCAATTCCTTGATTATCTACCCTACCAAGGTTTATAACCTGACTGTCATAACCGGAAGAGACAGCCAAAGGAGCTCTTACAATTTGATCTTCTGAAATTCTTTTGTACAAAGAAGTTTCTAGAGTTACTCTATTTTTAAATAATTTAGCTTCAATTCCAATTTCAAATTCTTTGTGTAATTCTGGTCTTAAATTAGGGTTTGCAAAAGTAGACCCAAATCTATTTGTTACGGGTAAAGTTCCGTCTGCAGCCGCAAATCTATTTGCATCAATTATTAAAGCATCTCTTGTGCTATAAGCACCTGGAAAACCAGAAGAAGTTGCATAAGCTGCTCTTACTTTTAAATAATTCACAAAAGTATCCTCTCCAAAATCGAATGCTGATGTTGGTATAAAAGAAGCAGAAATTCCTGGATAGAATAATGACTGATTCTCTTTCTCTACTGAACTACCCCAATCATTTCTTCCTGATATCGTGGTATATAAGTAATTTTTATAGGCAAATTGAAATTGCCCAAAAACACCAGCAATATTTTCTTCAGTTGTTCTAAAAGTAGCTTCACTTTGAACGAAATTACTTGGTCTTAAAAAATCATAAACAATTTGTAAATTAGAATCTGAAGAAATACGTTTTCTGTTGGTTAATTTAGAATTAATTCCGACTTGTGCATCTAAACTAATATCTGTTGTTATTTTCTTATTGTAGTTTAATATAAAAGTTTGATCTACTACGACTTCTTTAATATAATCTAAATTTAAATATCCATCTCTAAAACTTCCTTCATTAAAACCACCTTTATTAGAATAATCAAAAATATCTAAATGCTCACTATCATAACCAACTCTATAAGTCGCATCTAAATTATCTGTTAATTTATAATTTAAGTTTACAGTACCAAATACACGAACTCTGTCATCAGTTACGCCTGAATTATTTAAAACCCATAATGGATTGGTATCATTTCTATAATAAACAGATTCTCCTGTCAACGGATTTTGATAGGGTAATTCTGTTAAATCAATATTTCTGGGTAAGTAAAAAGACCTTCTAAACACTTCTTGTGATTGAATACGCTTAACTTTTCTAGTAGAATAATTTAAAGTTGCAGATAAATTAAACTTTTCGCTAATTTGTGCATTCCCTCCAATTCCTAGATTGAATCGTTTTAAACCGTTATTCAAAACAATTCCTTTTTCATCTGTGTAGCCAGCAGAAAGATTAAATGCTAATTTTTCTTTAGAAGTTGAAACAGAAAGAGAATTAATAGTACCAAAACCATTTCTAAACATATTCTTCACATTATCTGGTTTTGCAGCATAAGGAATCGTTGCGCCATCGTATTGTGGAAATATACTACCTAACCCTGCATATGGATGAGCAACATCAGAACCATCAAATTCAGGACCCCAATTGGATAAAAAGCTAGGAATAAAACTTCCTTCTTGCCCTTGACCGTATTTGTTTTGATATTCTGGTAATTGAGAAACTACGTTGAGATACGAAGTTGCAGAAAACGAAGCTGTCGTTTTATTTTCACCTATTTTTCCGTTTCCACTTTTAGTTTGTATTAAAATAACGCCATTTCTACCTGCAGAGCCGTATAATACGGCAGCATTAAACCCTTTTAAAACACTCATATCTTGAATATCGTTGGGATCAATATCTCTTAATAAACCATTAAAAGGTACATTATTAACCACTATTAAAGGGTTATTATCTCCGGTTAAAGAAATACTACCTCTAATTCTAATTGGAGATGAAGAGCCCGTTTGACCATCGGCAGTGCCAATGATAACACCCGAAATTTTACCCTGCAAGGTTCTAGCCAAATCTGCCTCGGGTCTTTTAGAAACTTCTTTAGCGTCTAATTTTGTTATCGCATACCCTAGTGCTTTTTTAGATTTCCTAATACCTTGAGCAGTAACCACAATTTCTCCTAAACTCTCTGCATCTTCCTGTAAAAAAATATTTAGTGTTGTTTTTCCTACTACAGAAACTTCTTGAGTTTTAAAACCTAAATAGCTAATGCTTAAAACTGCATCACTACTGGAAACATTTATACTAAATTTACCATCAAAGTCCGTTTCAACTCCATTATTGGTTCCTTTTTCTAAAATAGATACGCCAGGTAATAAACCCGAAGCATCGCTAACGGTCCCAGAGACTGTTTTTTGTCCTAACATTGTATTATTGGATAGTAACAATGCACAGACGCATAAAAATATTTTTTTAATCATCATAATGAATTTAATTTCTATTTTTTTTATATCAAAAGAGCTTTAAATTTAAAAAACAATTTCCCATTATTTAATGATCAATTTTGATGTTGCCCAACGATCTCCTGAAGAAATTTTAAGTACATAAAAACCGCTCTTTACATGACTAACATCTAATCTGTTAGATGTTAATTTGACTTTAAGAATGCTTCTTCCGCTAACGTCAAATAAGTCTATGGTTTTTTCTCCAAGTGTTTTAGAGTTTATATATAAAAACCCGTCATTAACTGGGTTTGGATACATTTTAAATCCTAATTGCTCGAATGTTTCATTTGACAAAGTAGTTCCAGCCCAAGCGCCTGGATTCAGACGACCATCTGCTACATTTTGCGCCCCATTACCGGTAGGCTGGTCGCTGTCTATTTCCCATTCATTGATATCAAAAGTAGCACTAGCCGCAGTTACTGTAGCTTTTCTGGCAGCTCTTCCATCTTGAAACTCCCAAGGCTCATCAGTTCCATCTGTACCAGGTACACCATATAGATCGACGATGGTACTGCCATTTACTAACTGTATTGAATCATCTCCGTTACTCATGGTTTGGTTTGATAACTCATTAGTCCCTTCCCATTGATTTGGAGGAAACCCAAAGGCCTCATTAAATCTAGTGTCTTCTGCACCAACAGCAAGAATATAAAATCCTTTTGAAGTTATGGTTCCTGTAAGACTTACGGAGTGCGTTGTAATTTCTGAAGCATCATTAAGGTATTTTTCTAATTTCCACCCTGTAGATAAATCTATATCAGTGTCACCAGCATTGTATAATTCTATAAATCTAATGGCACTAGTATCATTTGGGTCCCCTATTTCAGTAATAAAAACTTGTCCAAAAGATGCAGAAGATATTAAAATTGTGAGTACTAAAAAGTAAAGTTTTTTCATAATATGTTAATTTAATTTAGGTTATTTATTGAGTAATATTTTCATCATTTCTTCCGCGGTAACTTTACCTACTAATTTTATTTTATTCCTTGGGGTTGCATCTCCTATTTCATAGGTGATGCCCACTGCATTTTGCCCATATAAAAACCAGCCTTTTGATACTGGTTTTGTACTATTTCCTGCAGCTTCATTTACCTTATAATTAGGAATATTTGCTTCTATAGCGGCAAACCAATCTTCTATAAAGTTAGGTAATGCAGTCGATTTTCTAATTTTGTTAGTATAAAAGATATCTTTATAAGTTGAATGAAAATCTAATCCTAAAATTATTTTTCCTTTATCTTTTTTGCTTGCTTTCGTAATAAACTTAACTACTTGTCTAATCTCTAGTTGGTTGTATTTAGACCAATCTCTGTTTGTATCTACTCCTCCAGCATTATGTCTCCAATGGCCTAAATCTACCCCATCTGGGTTCACTATTGGAAAAGCTAAAACTCTATATTTATTTAAAAATTCGGATGTTAGATTGTTTTCTTTTAAAATTGTTGTTAAAAATTCTTGAAAGGCAAAGAAACCTGTTACTTCAGGAGGATGCTGCCTCGTTAATAGTACAACAATAGGTTTCTGTTCTTTCGTCCCCTTATAGATATCTAAAACAGGTAAGTTTCTCCCTAATCTCGATTTTCCAACACTTTTTAAGTGCACATAATTTGTTTTATCAACAATTAAGTTAGTGTACCATTCTTTCGTGTCTGCAGAAGTCATTAATTCTTGAGCAGAAACCCATGTTGTATCTCTAGCAATAGCTAACTTAATGGAAACAAGGTTATTTTTTTTATAGATGTTTTCTTCCTTCAATCGCTTCCAGTTACTAGCAACTGTTTTAAGCTTGGGAATATACCGATGCTTAAAACCTTCTGGATAATCGAATTGTATATGGATTATTTTATCTTTTTTAGACCAGACTTTAAAAGAATAATAGGCACTGTTATTAATAGGAGTATTCTCTGGCTTGATCATTACCTTTACAGTACTATCGTTTACTTTTTCAAAACCATTTAAGCGAGCGCCGTCAAAGTTATTAGATGCATAAACCCCGATATCATCAATAGCATAGATCGTTTTTTTCTGTATGTCAATTTTTTTTGTGGTTGTGTCTATAGGAGTCTTAAACTGAACTTCTTTTAAAGAAGAACAGCCAAAAATAAATAATAATAGAATTATTAAAAGTGTTTTTTTCATTAAATTAATATTAATTATTTGTTAAAAGTACAATTGAAACACATACATTGCACTTACCAGTTTTTTATATTAATACCTACCAATTTTGACTTATAATATTATTGCTCACTTAATGTCGATAGAGAATATAAAGGAATCTAAAAATCTTCCTTTGTATAAAATAACCTTCAATAGGATTAAAGAATCTATTATAAATGGCTCTATACCCAACAAAACCAAGCTTCCGTCTTCTAGAGAATTGGCAAAAGATTTACAGATCTCGAGGAGCACGGTCATAAAAGCATACGATTTATTAACTATTGAAAAGTTAATCATTGCAAAAAAGGGATCCGGTTTTTCAGTTAGTTACAAGTATGATGAAGAGCATAACAAGAAAACCAAAAAAAAGGATACTAGTAAACATCCAAAAATTTCTAAACGAGCAAAATTATTTCAGAAATATAATTATTTGATAACAGATAATTTTACAAAAGATAATGTAGCGTTTAGACCTGGTTTACCGCCGTTAGATGTCTTTCCTATAAAAACTTGGAATAAACTATCTAACACGTATTGGAAAAAAGCTACACCAACAGAATTATCTTTTGCACCGCCTGAAGGTTTAGATAGTTTAAGAATAAATATTTCTAATTATTTAAAGATTTACAGAAATATAGACTGCGACTATTCGCAAATAATGATTGTTTCTGGCTCACTGCATTCTTTATATTTGGTGGGGAACACTTTATTAGACAAGAACGATAAAGTTGTGATGGAAAACCCGACATTTCCTAGGGCTTATAATCTATTTAAAAGCCTCAAAGCAGCTGTAGTTCCTTGTGAAGTTGATAACAAAGGCATTATGATTCATACCATTAAAAATGATTCTAAAACAAAACTTATTTATACAACTCCTTCAAACCAATATCCCTTAGGTATAAAAATGAGTAAAGGTAGAAGGTTAGAATTATTAGATTGGGCCTCAAAAAATAATTCTTTAATTATGGAAGATGATTATGATCATGAATTTAGTAATTGGAAAAATCCAGTCTCATCCATTTACAGTTTAGATAAAGAAGAAAGAGTAATATACCAAGGTACTTTTAATAAGTTACTGCACCCATCCTTAAGAATAGGATACATGATTGTGCCAAAATATCTTATAGATCCGATAAAATCGATTTATGAACAATCAAGTCGGTTTGTATCAACATCTAGTCAATCTATACTAAACAGTTTTATTACTGGTGGGCACTTTAATAATCATATTAAAAATGTGATAGAAGTATCTCAAGAACGAAAAAAACTTTTTATCAGTCAAACAAAAAATACATTTAATTTTTCAAAGAAAAATAGTGGTCTTCATCTCATTGGAAAACTTAATAATAATTTAGATGATATTTATTCTTATAAAAAACTTCTAAAAAATAATGTTGTTGCCTATCCATTAAGTAAATACTACATTGGTAAAGAAAAAAAACAAGGTTTAGTTATGGGATATTCTTCCGTAAACAGCAAAGTCATGAAAGAGAAAACAGATTTAATAAACAAATTACTTTCAACTGATTAACCCTATTCAATTAGACCAACAATAAATAATAATGCGCTAGAGTTAGATGATAGCTATTTAACCTTATAATGTTGTAATAAATCGTTTCTCTTGCAATTCCTTTTGAAGCTGAAGTAGAGTTTCCATAAACTATACTTCCTATGTTTTCAAAACTTTTTTCGAACCCTGCTGCTTTGTTTATTTTGCTCTTTAACATGATATGCTGTTTACTTCTGTAAAACTTCTTGTTGTTTATTATTCTAATCTTTAATTTTACACCCCAAAATAGCAAAAAAAAGATGAGGATATAACAGGGGATTAAGATCCAATAACTGCTTGCAGAATCTACAGTCATTGCCTTCTCTTCCTATTTTCATTGGCCATGGTAGCGAACAACATATTTTTTTCTAATAAAGTTATGCCACTTTCTATAGGGCCTAAAATGGTGATGTATGGATTTGCTGCTGTTTGTAAAATAGTCTTTTCAACTCATTGGATAAAAATACCCATTAAAAACAACCATTAAGTTCTTGCCTCTGCTGAAGGTATAAAGACTAAAGCACCAATTGCCATGATCATTAATACTGAAGACATTCCTTTCTTATCGCCAATTTTATTCAAAATAGAACAAGCTGGTAACGCCTATTACATCAAACGAAATATAAGAGGCAGAAGCAACTACATAAGATTGCGCATCAGTAAGCTCATTAATAGTCTTCATAAATGGAATTAATGCTCCATTTATCCAAGTAGCAAAGTCAAAAACGAAAAATAAACTTGCAATAATTACAATGGCTATAGTGTTCTTTTATTGTTTCATATTGATTACTATTTACATTATTTGTAGCATTAAATTCTATTTATTTTAATGGTTTGGCAACTTTTCAGAAAAACTTTCTATTAGTTTAAATTGATTTTTAGCCCTGTCTAGATTATGTTCTTCGTAGTTTGTTTTGTAATACATATCATTGTTTAGATAATCTGTTAAAAAACGAAGTCCCATTAAAAAAATCATTGTTTTTACTGCTAAAGGCAAATAATTTAATTCTATTTCGGATAAAGAATTTTTTGTTTTTTCTAAAAATCCTTTTTGGTATGCTTTGTAGTATTCTAAATTGAATTCAACTTTAAACAAGTCTTTTTCATCTTCTGCGGCAGTATTACAAATTGTTCTAATAGCATCCCCAAAATCATAATGAATAATTCCTGGCATCACGGTATCTGTATCTATCATACAAATACCTTTATTGTCTTTATCAAAAAGTGAATTTGATATTTTAGTATCATTATGCGTAACTCTTATAGGAATTGCTCCTATTTCTTTTAATTCTTGAAGAATATGCATTTCATCCTTTAAATCAGCAACAATCTTTCGATAGCTAGCAACCTTTTCTAAACGTTTTTTAAAAGCACTTTGAATAGAACTCGCATATTGTTTGTAGCGAAAAGACATATCATGAAAATTAGGAATTACATCTATTAACTGGCTGCTATCAAAATCTGAAGTTAGGTTTAAAAATTCACCTAAAAGTTTTCCTGCTTCGTAGGCAATTTCTTCATCTTTTACAATTTCGTGTGTAATGCTGTCATCAATAAAAATCATTGCATTCCAGAAATTTTCATTTTCTCTATGATAATAAAAAGGGGTTTTTTTTGTCTTAACAAAACTTACTACTTTTTTACCCAATTCCTCCTCTGAAAGATTTAGATATTTACTTTTGAGATGCTTGCTTATTATTACTTTATTATTTATTAAACCAGGAACATTTTTAAAAATGTTTTGGTTAATTCTTTGAAGAATGTAGTGCTTAGAACCCTCTGTTTTTACTAAAAAAGTATCATTGATATGCCCAGAATTTATTTCTGAATGACTTATATAATTTGATTGATGGTCGAACTCGTTAAAAATAGATCTTATAGTTTCTGCTTTCATATTAGCCCCATAATTTAGTTGGATATACTCCAGTTTTTTTCAGTTCATTAATCTCTTCTTGTACTGTTTTTTTGTCTTCAAAATACGTAATACCAAACCATTTGGAGTCTGATGCTAAAACTTTTACAGACGCCTTTTTAGAGGCTAACATTTTATTTACAATGGCAGGTAAATAGAATTCTGCATTTAAGTTCTCTCTATTATTTTCTAAAAAATCTAAAAATAATTCAGTCCCAAATTCAAAACATTTTGGCGTAAAACCCCAAAAATTCATGGAAACAGTCGTGTTTTCATCAATAGGATTCATATTTTCATATTCATCTTTACTTTTTAAAGTTCCATTAATTTTTTCAATTCTTACTCTTTCTGTAACATCCGTTAAAAAACCTTTTTTATTAACCGTGCACTCTCCCCGAGAAACATAACCATTGTCTGAAACTGTATTTTTTAAAGAATAGGCAACCATGCTAAAATCATAACTGTTTTTGTCTGTATTTCTCAGTTGGGCTGCAATAACATTAAAAGCTTGTCTGCTGTAAAAATCGTCTGCATTTATAATGGCAAAGTTTTCTTCCACAACCTCTTTTAACATTAATAATGCATGCCCGGTTCCCCAAGGTTTTACTCTTTCTGGGTTTACATATTTTTTAGGTACATTCTCTAATTCTTGAAATACATATTCAATGTGTAATTTTCCCGCTAATTTTTTATTAAAAATTAATTTAAACTCTTTTTCAAAACTTTTTCTGATGATAAAAACTACTTTACCAAAACCTGCTTGAAGTGCATCATAAAGAGAAAAATCAATAATTATATCTCCTTCTGGTGTAATTGAATCCATTTGTTTATTCCCACCATAGCGACTGCCTAATCCTGCTGCTAAAATTGCTAATGTTGGTTTTGTATTACTCATCTTTAATTTACTTTAATACTTGATTATTTTTTTAGTATCGATATTTATTATTAATACACAAACAACTTTTAACCAAGTACTTGTTTGCTTTGTGATTTTATTTATCAAAATACAAAGTGTAATTCTGCAAAATAGATTTTCCGTTACTTTATGAAAAGTCAATTTTTGTAGTATTACTATCAACATTGTTATTCGTGTCTAATACCATAATATCTTCTTTTGGATTAGGGTACGGTCTGAAAGAGTTAAAATAGTCTATAAATTTAATATATAAACTACTATCTACCTGAAAATAAAAGTTATCAAGGGGATTACAATCAAAATAATTTATATAAGATACCTTGAAGACCCCATTTTTTTATCAGTTATACGGTTGAAGTGAAACAGGAATTGACAATCAATGCAACTATTAATACAACTTGGCAGGTAATAGGTACTGAATTATCTGAAGTTGATATTTGGGCAGTTAACTTTATAAAATCCGAAGCAAGTGGGAGTAAAAAGTTCAAGGATATAGATTATTCAACAAGAGTCACTCTAGCTAAAAACGTTAAAAACACACAAGCATTAGATGACTTTGACCCAACAAACCATCAATTAAAGTACAACATTACCAAAAAGAAGCCGGGTATTGCCAGAGAGGCAAGTGCTATGTGGTCATTAGTTGACCTTGAACCAAACAAAACAAAAGTCATTTTAGAATTTAAATTAGGTACTAAAGGGTGGATAGGTCAATTAACATTGGGTAAAATGCAGAGCAAAATAAATAGTTCTTTAAGAGAAATTGCGGAAGAATTGCAATTTTATATGGAAGACGGAACTG
>TARA_B110000238_G_scaffold196690_1_pt1 | contig 13415 bp, 7 predicted proteins | sample TARA_B110000238 | Tara Oceans TARA_B110000238 (sample SAMEA4397569) | marine metagenome | biome: Polar Biome; feature: [SRF] surface water layer (ENVO:00010504); material: water (ENVO:00002006), including particulate matter (ENVO:01000060) such as... | depth 5 m | reverse complement strand
GTGGTGCGCTTGTCGCCTTCCCTGTCCCCTGTCTCGCCTCTTCAAGCTGCGTTTGGATGTTGCCCACCTTTTCGTTGGCGAACGCGTCGCGTCGCTCTTTCAGTTTCGCGTTTTCCGCCGTCTCCGCGTCGGTTCCCTCTGCCTCCGAATCGCCCGGCCCCGCCGAAACCGAAACGCTTTCGGTTTCGGTTTCGGTTTCGTCGACGCCGGAGCCCACCATTTTCGTTGCCAGCGCCCCCCGAAGCCCGCCGTCGCCGTTTCGTTTCAACCTCGCCGCCTCCTCGGTTTGTCGCTTCCTCTGCTCCTTCACGAGCGCCACTATTTTCGCCACGTCCTCCGCGGTCACCGCGCCGTCGTCGTCGTCGTCGCCTTCGTCGCCCTCGACGAGCCCGTCAAGCCCACCCTTCGCCGCGACCTCGCGCAACACCCGCTCCAGAACGTCGCCGGAGAACATCTGGAACATGTCGCTTGGTGCGAACGTTTCGCCGTTGCCTGGTGACTCACCTGTTGTGGCAATCCACGCGTCACCTGGGGAGCCGCGGGTGTCCAAATCAGCGAAAAGACCGTTCGCGTCCCGCGCGCGTTGTTCAGGAACGGCGCCGACTCCGCGGACTGCGTCCGGGCTTACCACGTCATCCGTAGGATCGTGCTCGGACCACCCGTCGGACTGGTTCGATCCATAGAAAGAGTCGCTTGCGCGCGTACCTCGAGGCGCATCATTCGCGGACTCGTTCCCTGACCCGGAAAGTTTTGGGGTGGGACGGGGCAGGGACCCGCGCGCGCGCGCCTTATTCGGGCTCGCGCGTTTCCGCACTCCCGCGTTTCTCGACGCGGGTCGTACCACCTTTGAAGGTAGTACCGATGCCACAGTCGGAGGTCGCGACGCTGTGGCTGGGGCGTCGCCTCGGATCCGCTGGGCGATGCGTTTCAAACGCGCGCTTCCCGCGTAACTTGTGTCGTTGGCAGTCGTGTTCGCATCAGGTGGAGTGTCGTCTTCATTCAGAACAAGAGTCTCACCCGTTAAGCCCGCGGGCCCCGACGACGCCGCAATCGCGTCGGCGTCGCCCGCGCGAATCGCGCCTGCTTCACCGGGTCGCGCCACACGGAACCCGGTGGGAATTGTGACGCGAGGTGGTTCGAACACCGGTGGCTTTGAGTTGGAAAAAGGCCCCGTCTGGGTTTTTAGGAAACGGCTTGAGTATTTTCCCGAGTCCGTTTTCGCACCGCCGGATACACCGACGCGGGCACCAGACGTTTTCTGTCCTCGCGGAACACGCCGTCCAACGCGCACGTTTCGGGCGTCGATACCTCTGTCGCAACCACCGTGCGTAAACTCACCACGCGAATCGTCCGTGAACTCATCATCCTCGTCCGTCGCGTCGCCGGACTCGCCGTGGTTATCGCAATCGCTGAAACCTGCAGCGTCGTCCACAGCGACGAGCGTGTCCGGCGCGACGCCGTGTTGTACATCACCAGGGTTCGCCGCGTCCACGGAAACGCCGGTCCTGTCGCTATCCTCGAATTCGAATCCGCGGATGGCGCGTTTTTTAGGCGGACCGGCAGTTCTGGTCTCATAGTTGGTAACACGCGCGTCGGCGTCACTCGCGACGCCTTCACGTGTGTCGCCTTCGCGCACGCGTCCCCGCGGTACGCCAGCAGACCCGTCCACAGACCCTTCGCGTTTGTTTTTCGGTTTCGCCGGCGACGGCGCGCGCGCGTTCACGAAGACCGCAACGCGGGCGCGCTCCTGGCGTTCGCGCTTTGATTCGGAGGTTTCTTCCGGAAGCGGCACAGTGGGAAACGAAACGCCGTAGGTGTTTTTGTTCGGCGAAACCGGCGGCGCGAGCTGGGACCCGCGGTTACTGACTAAATGCCCATACGGCGTCTTCCACGGAGACCCAGTCGCGGTACCGATGACCCGAGCTACGGGCACCGCTGTTGCACCTGCGGGGACCGCGGCTTTGGGTGTAGGGTCCGAAGAGCTTTCGTGTATCGGCCTCGCGGAAATTTCCGTAACCGAATCAGTTTTTTTCTTCGCGTAAGCGTTTCGCACCGCCACCGACCGCTGCGCATCCGCCGCGGTAATTCGCGCCTTCAACTCACCAAGGGAAACCGCTTTCCTGGACCCGACTTTTGAGTGTTTGGCACCAACGTCGTCCTCTGCGTACGCGTCGCCAGTGCCGTCAACCAACGAATCAAAACCGGCCCCAAAGTTCTCCGCCGCGGCTCGCCCGAGCGCCTGCGCGGCGTCTCGCGTCAAACCGCCGCGGCTCTCGTTGTCGCCCCGTAACCAAGGCGCGATGCTCTTGATCGGGGACGAGTGAACGACCCCACCCCCCATTTCTTTTGTCGCAACCTTGCGCAGCGGGTTCGTCGGGTCCCAGGTTTTTGTTGCGTGTGTGTTTCTATCATCGTGTGCGTCGTTGAAATCCGACTCCTCGTCGTCGTCATCGTCCTCCGACACCGCCTCGCCCGACGCTTTCCTAAACGCTTTTTCTCGCAACCGAAGTTGTTTGTCCTCCCTGGACTCGTGCATGCGCGCGTACGACGCTCGCGGGGTGACCGGGGGGAACCGGCCATTCTCGTCGTCGTACCCGTGCCGCAAGCCGCGCATGTTTTCTTCCGCCATTCGTGTCGCGACCCGCGTTTGTCTCGCAGGCGCCACCGGGTCCAACAGCTGGGGTCGCACGTAAGTCAACCGCAACTCCATGTCCCTCGCTTTCCGCGCGCGCGCCACCGCTTGTTCCAACGACGCGGCCATCGCGCGCTCCATGCGTTTTTTTGACACGACGCCCGGGTCTTTGCGGTCCGGGCTTTCACCCGGGACTAAAGCGGGTGCGGAAGCAGGTTTTAAAGCGGGTGCTGGCGATTTGAGTCCTTTCAAGTCCAAGCGCGGCACAAATCCGGGTTCGGTATCCGGTCCCCGGGTATCGGTCCCCTCCGTTTTTTTGGTACCAACCGAACCGCCTTTTTCTTTTTTCTTCGCCGAGTACTGAGACGCGTACGCGCGGTCCACGCGCGTGTCGCGCGACGGCTGCACGGGTTTCTGTTTACCCGCGTTGTTAGTCTGCACATTTTGCGCCGTGTCCTCGCTCCTCACGGTAGCCGCGCCCTTGAACAGCAGGTACCTTCTTTCGGTAACTAATAGTCTGATTGCGTCTAAACTCGTGGGCGACGGCACTTTCGTGTTGGTGTTGGTTTCGGCGCGGCCCGCTTTTGACGTTGCCGTCAAAAGCGGATCGGCGTTTCGCGCCGACGCGTTCGAAGGGGACAAACCCGAAGGCGGGGTGTTACTTTCGCCGTGTGACGTCTTTCCCCGAAGCAGCTTGGGGGTTAGGGACCGTAACACCGGGTCCAGGGAAGAATTTCCGGTGCGGGTGTCGTCTCCTCGGGACGACGCGCGGAGGATAGAGCGCGCGTTTTCGTCGCCCGAACTCCTCGCGTCGTTTTCATTTTCATTTTCATTCGCCAACCGGTTGGACAACGCCAGGGCTTGCACCAGGGCTTTCACCGCACTCAATCGGTCTGCCGGTACCCGGTCCAACAACAACCTCATGACATAAAGCCGGCTGCGGTAATCCCCAATCTTCACCGCCGCGAGGAACGCTTCGTGCAGCTTTGCCGTTAACAAGCAATCGCTCAGATCGTTCAGAAGGGACACGCACACCGCGCCCAAGGTTCCGGCGGTGATGCCGTGGTTAGCACGCGCGTCGTCCGGGTCCGCGTGTACTCCCTTGGTCTCCACGTACGTCGCCGCCGCTAAGATGCTACCCGGCGAAACAGGCGTGTTCCCCTTGAAGCTGGCGAACAACACACTCGCCGACTCGCCCTCAACACGCACGGCGGGGGACAAAAGCATGTCTCGCAACAAATTCGCGGTCGATGCGAGCAGCGCCACGGTGGGTCTGTCCACCGCGTGTGCGGAAACCCGCGTTTGCGCGGGCGGGAGCACCAGCGCACCCGCCGGTGCCCCGCCAACCCGGGGACCCATGGACCTCGGGGACATGCCACAAAGGCACCCCGCCAAGGCCCGCGCGTCGTCTCTTTGATGAGGTCTCGGGTCTCGGAAGAAACAAACGCCTCAACGGCAAACAGAAAAGTGCCAACTTTCTCATTTCCTTTATTATGGGCCCGATTCCCAGCCTACTGAAACGCTTTGGATAATGCATTGCCGACGACGCGCACCTCCCTCATCTACAGTCAGACGCGCGTTCCCACGTGCCTCTATCTTCGTTGACTCGAACGATGGCTGCTTTCGCCGTTTCCGCGCCCGTGTGCGCGCACGTCGCGGGTGTGGTGTCATCTCGCCGTGCGGGTACGTCCCCCATTCCGGGTCCCATCGAAGACGCGTTCGACGCATGCCTGCCGAAACCCTATACCTTTTCAGGGTTGTATCGCGGGCCGATTCCACCGCCGGCGAGTGTGTGTGCCGTCGAGGTCGAGCGCTTGGTTTGATTTTCGGTGTCGTGGCGCGCGCCGTACCTCGCGCACTCACGCGCCGCGTACGTCGCGCCGACCTCCGGCTGTCGTGTGGGGCGACGCAGCGCACCGCACGCGCGCGCGACGGACACGACACGTCGCCATGCGTATGCGAGATGGCGACTTTTTTACCCATCGCTCGATGGCCCGTAACTCGCCCGCACCGAGCACGACGACTGACTTTCCCCCCTCGTTTTCCTCGCTTTCCATTGCAACAAACAGGTACCGCTAAGTCCGCGGGTTTCAGCGGCGTTAAGGTCCCGTCGAAGGATGCTGTGCGCCTCGCAAGCAAGCGCTCGGTCGCGATGGCGTACGCCCACGGCACCGTGAAGCTCCCGGAAGGCATGGCGGCGCCCGCGAAGCTTGGGCCGGATGTGTTCAACAGCACGTACTACCCCAAAGGCGAGGACACGGATTGCAGTCGGAAGCCTTGGATTGTGGTGGATGCGGCGGATTTGCGTTTAGGGCGGTTGAGCACGTTGTTGGCGACGTATTTGCGCGGCGGGAACGTCGCGACGTACTCCCCGAGCATGAACATGGGGACCTACGTCGTCGTGATCAACGCGGAACAGGTCGTGGTGTCCGGAAAGAAGTTCGAGGACAAGCTGTACAAAAGGCACACGCAAGGCCGGCCGGGTGCGATGAAGGAGGAGAGTTTCCGGGCGCTGCAGGCGCGCATTCCCGAGCGCATCATCGAAAAAGCTGTGCGCGGTATGTTGCCCAAGAACCGCATGGGACGGGAGCTGTTCACGCAGCTCAAGGTGTACTCCGGGTCGGAGCACCCGCACGCGGCGCAAAACCCCACGGACGTCACGACCGAGGTGAAGGAAAGGTGCTACTCGTCGTCCATGAAGCGTTGATTCATTTTTTGGGTGAGGTGTGACTGGCAGGGCGCGTGTTGTGACGAGACAAACATTCAATTAAAATTTGGAAGAGCTCTCTTCCCGTCTCGCGTTCTTCCCTCGTTTCAGTCCCTGGGAACCCAACTCCTGTGGACTCCTTCCATAACTCCTCTTAACCTCCTCCTCTTAACCTCACCTTAACCTGTCTTAACGCACCGGGCACCTTAACGTGTCTTAACGCACCGGGCAGATATCGTCAATCTTCAGAATCATGCGTACGCACTCCGTGGCTAGGGACAGCGCGCTGGTGCTCACGAGCAGCGGCTGCACCACGTTTTCCAACAGGATGTCCGTGATCGTCCCCTTGCGGACGTTGATGCCGAAGTTGGCGTTGCCCGTGGTGGCGTGTTTGTTCCGCAGCTCGGTGACGATTTCGATGGGGTTGAGGCCGGCGTTTTCCGCCAGAGTGTACGGGATCACCTCTAACGCATCAGCGAAAGCCTTGACACACACCGCGTCCATCCCACTTAAAGTCCTTCCCCACTTCCCGAGCTGCTGCGACACCTCGACTTCGGGCGCGCCGCCGCCCACGATTAAGAACCGCTTTTGCACCAAGCACCGAATCACGCACAGCGCGTCGTGAAGCGACCGGTCCGCTTCTTCAATCACGAGCTTGTTGGACCCTCGGCACAGCACGGAAACCGTGTTTCCCATGTTCTCGATGCCGGTGATTTTGACCATCTTGTCCGCGCCGCACTGCACTGAGGCGACCAGGGTGGCGTGGCCGAGCTTGTCCGGGGTTAGTTGATCCACGTGCGCCACCGGCGCGCACTTTAAGGTCTTCGCGATGAACTCCACGTCGTCGCGTTCCACGTCCCGGACCACTAAAATCTTGGCCTTGGCGAGGTAGTGCAAACTCAAATCAGTCACCGCGTCCCGCAAGATGCTCTTTTGAATCAACAACACGTTACACCCGGAGTTTTTGATCTTTTTAATCAACCCGATGATGTAGTTGCGTTCTTCTTTCAAAATCCGGTCCATTTGCTGGTAATCGCTCACCACCACGGAGTTCTCCATGTCCGTTTTGGGTGGCGAAATGCAGAACTGAATCAACGCGATTTTCGCGTTCTCCACCCGAGTCGGGCCGCCCGCGGCTTTCGAGGATTTGGAATCGAGAATCAACCCCGGGACCATCTCGGTGTCGTCGATGGTGCCGCCGCTCTTGCGCAGAATTTTGATGTCACGCAGGTCAACCATCTCCTGCGATTTTGAAAAGAAAATGGTCAGTCCCGAGTCGGCGAGTCTGGTAGTCGGGCAATTTATGCACAGTGAACAGGCAGTCTTGATTTCTGTTGCACCAATGTAGTGGTAAGACGTGCGTAACCGCACCCCATACGTGGCATCAAACAGTGTGCCCGGATTTGGGAAAGCCCCAACACTTACCGGCCGTTCTTTGTCCAAGATCTTCAACACCGCGTCCACCGCAATCGGGGCGAGGACGTTGGAGTATTGGGCGACGACTTTCGACCCCAACGAAGTAGTCGCGGCTTGAATAAGCGCCTCCCGGTCGTCGATATCCAGAGGAATCGCCATTGACTGTAAAATTTCGCACGCCTTGTCACAAGCGCGACCCATCGCGTCGCTGATCACGGTGGGGTGCACGCCTCTTTCCAATAAACCGATGCACTTGTTCAATAGCGACCCGCACAGCACCGTGACCGAAGTAGTACCATCCCCGGCCGCGATGTCCTGGCTCTTCGCAAGCTCCACTAACATCTTGGCCGCGGGGTGTGTGACTTCCATTTTGTTCAGAATCGTGGCGCCGTCGTTCGTAATAGTCACGTCGTTGTTCGCGCTCACTAGCATCTTGTCCATCCCCCTTGGCCCCAAGGATGTTCGAATAGCATCCGCCAACTTCTTAGCCGCGTTCATGTTGGACATCCTGATGTCGTGCTTTAGTTTGTTGTCGCTGTACCGCTCGCCCGCGGACGAGCCGGATGACGGGGTTTGCGTCACGGCGACCATCGCGATGAGATGAAGTTCTTAGAGCGGGAAAGGAACTGTCGGATCTTTGACCGATCTGAAACTCTGCCGCCTCTAGATAGATCGGGCGCGAAGTAGTGCGTAAAAGTCGGTCTACCCTGAGAAAGGCGGACGTAAACACGAGCAACGGTACGCAACAAGCACACACTGTCGCGGATACACGTGTACCTCTGGCGATCGCGGATCGGAGTGGGACGGACCAAGGGCGCTCGACGTTGACTTCTCAGATCGCGTTTTTGCCGATCTTCTCGTTTTTGAAGTTTCCAGCGTCGGCGAGCTTCTTCTTTTCTTCTTGGAGCCGTTGATGAGTATGTCCATGGAAAAGAAAAGTGGCACCGTCTTGCATCGGCAAACAGTGTTGGGATTTGGGAAATACACAACTTTGGGAAATGCCAAAAATGGCCCATTTTTTGCGTCTTGCCTCGTCTTTTGGCCCGTTGTCGGGTCAAATGCGCAGAGGACGATCACAGGCTTGCGTCGCGGCGGTGCCGTCGACACCACGGAGTTGGACCACGCACGTGTGGACGTACTGTGAACGTTGCGTGCGGATACCAGTGTCTCTTCATCGACGTGCCGTACGGATCGCGCGAATACAAAGGCGCCGGGCGTTGGCGTTGGAGGTTCAATCAATCCGTCGACTTCCAAGGCGGGAATTGGGGTTGCGTTGCGTGTGGCGAGCGGGAGCGCGGCGCGGAGGAAGGGAGGCAGGTACGGACGGTCGGGATACACAATTGAATTCTGTGTGGGTGCGTATCGCACGAACCAACCGTGGGGGCGCCTGGACTTGTGTCAGACTTGAACGCCAAGACGTAAGCGCGGCCCAGGCGCGTTTCCTCGCACAGTCCAAAAGTCCAAAGTTCACCTTCTAATTACACAAAAAGCAAAATGACCCCCGAAGAGGAGCTCGCGGAGCTCCAGAAGAAGTACGCGCTTCTGGAGGGTGACCGGAAGGCTTACTTCGAAACGAGCCAATGGACGATGAAGCAGAACAAGGAAACCATCGGGGGTTTGAAGAAAGAATACAAGGAGTTGTTGCGGCAAATCACGGAAAACGCGGCGACAGGCGTGACGAGCGCGAAGGAAAACGAAGGTACGGCCCTTTCCCGTTGAACACGTTCCGCCGACTGAATGCCCATACTCGTACCAGAAGGGACTATCACCTCTGATTGTTTACTCATACACATTACGAGAGACTGACACTTTCTCTGTTTCACCGTATCAGCCATCGCGGGCGCGGGGGGCGAGGAGCTTTACCGGTTAAGGCAGTTCTCGAAAGATTTGAAAAAGCGGTACGACGACTTGAAACAAAGCGCGGTGCGGAAAACCAAGGAACTGGAAATTCGGCTTGATTCTATTCGGGACCTGGAGCAAAACGCGGTGGACCCGACGACGTTGCACAACGACGCGACGCGATTGATTCGTACGTTGGAAAACCGTCTGGACAAAGCTTTGATAAAGTTCAACGAAGCCCGCGCGGTTGGCGAGACGTACGACACGATCATCAAGCGCTTGAGTGATGAGCGGGTCGGGTTTGACGGGCAAATCGGCACGGCGGACCGGAAACTGCGGCAAAAGGAAAAAGATCTGGACGAGCTCGTGATGATGTCCCACGACGCCGCCGCGGCAAAGGTACGTCAGTCGATTTCCCATTTCCCAAATCCTGACACACTGTTTTACCGAAGCTAGTGACTCTTGTCCATACATCTCGATATATTCGTACCAGAAAGGACGGTTATTACCTCTGCCCATACTCGTCCTGACGAAGGGACGGTTATTACCTCTGCCATTACCCTGACTGTTTACGTAATACACGTCACGACCGACTGACACTTTCGGCTTTTATCGTATCAGGAAAAAGCGAAAACGGAGCTAGCGCAAGTTGATACTCAGCTCGCGAAGGAACGAGCCGAACGGGAAAAAGAGCTGAAAGACCGAAGAGACACGGTTCGGAAACGGGAGAGCATGAACGTGGAGGTGGCGCGGGCGCGGACGCAGCGCGACGTGGACGAAAAAAAAAGATCGGAACAAAACAAAAAGAAACTCGAAGCCAGCAAAGCCGCCAACGCGGACGTGGAGCAACGGAAGAAAGCGGAACAGCAGGGCAGTTTGTCCAACTTCGAAGGCGCTTTTTTAAAAATTAAAGACGCCACCGGGGTCAGCGATCTGGACCAGGTGATTTCCAAGTTCATGACCCAGGAGGACACGAACCGGTCGCTGAAGCAGTTGCGGAAAGACGGGTCGTTCCGGATCGAACAGCTCAAGAAAGAGATTGAGAAATGTAAAAACACGCTGGAGCGGTTCCAGTTCGGTGGGCCGGTGGGGCCCGCGTCGCGACGAGCGGTGGATGACTTGGAAATGAGCTTAAGCGCGAACGGCGTGGTGAACGCCCGCGCGCGCGCCAAGTTTGAAACGAGCAACCGTTTGTTGCTGGGCGTCGCCGCGGGGGCGGAGCACTTGGTGGACAAGCTGGATACTCTTTCCTTCGGCGCGGCGACGCCTGCTGTGAGCGACACGACCGTGGTACAGGTGCTCGCGATGTGCGAGCAGAAGATGCTGAAGGCGCTTGAGGTGGTGGCGAAGAAGGGTGGTGAGGCGAAACTCTCAGGCGGCCGGACCGGGAAGGGTATGGGCGCCACCGGCGGCGGGGCAATCGACGACGCGTTCACGATGGGGGACACCACGACCACCCCGCACAACTTCCGCCTCGCGCTGTTTCCTGACATGAACGACGAATCCGGAGACGAAGCCGAATCGGGGGACGAAGACTCTCCCGGGGAGGAGTCCGTGATGGACAGGGAGCAACTCAAAAGCACCGCGGAGGCGATGACGGAGCGCGCCACGTCGGGGCGCAAAAAAGGCGTCTTCGCCAAAGGCGCAGCGCCGCCCACGCCGGGGTCGGTTAAAGGCAAGGCGGGAAGAGGGACACGGGTATGATATAGGCCTTCCAAGTTTACTCTATCATGCTTTTATTCTACATAGTGTTCCTTTCAAGGAAGAAACAACTACACTCTCACCTTACTCCCGCCATCGCCATGACGGTGTCCGCGAGCACCTCATCAAACAGCTCATCCGCTAACCTCTTCGCGATCGCGTTTTCCACCGCCCGCACGGCGTACCACCCGACGTCGTCAGACGCGCGCGCGTCGTCGCGGCAAATCGCGTCGAGCGGGGCGGTCGTGTCGGTCGATTTTGTGGGGGCCGTCCCGTCGCCTCCGGAGGTGTCGTTTAGTTCAGTCGTACTGTCCGCCGCCGCGACGCGCGCGGGCAGCGCGAGCGAGGTCTTTGCTTTCGTCGCGACGGTTTCAAACAGCAAATCGCCGACCAAACCGCCTTTGCTTTTCGTTTGAACACCAGTCGCGTTACCGGCCAGCGCGGTGCCGCCCGCGACGTTACCGGCCAGCGCGGTTGTTGTCGGGAACGAGTTTTCGGAAACTAGCCCGTCGACGCATTCCAAAATCGTGTCGTACACCAACTCGCCCGGCGTGGCGAGTTTCGCGTGTTGCGCCGCGCGTTTTTGCGCGTCCACGTTTTTAGTCACCACAGACAGCGCGTCCAAACTCAATGGAACGCCAGCCATCACCGCCTCGAACGTGTTTTCGTCGCGAAGGGCGCGTAGCGTTTCAGGAGTCAGGCCGAACCGGAACGCCCCGGAAACGTCAAGCGCGATTCGCACGGCGCACTCCACGCGGCTCGCCGTGGCGACACTTTTCAAAACGTTCGGGTCAAACGCGTACGCTCGCGTCGCCACGGGCGCCGCGGCCGGGAACGCGTTGTTCGTGGTCAGCGCGGGTTGTGTAGGGCTGCCGGATTCAAACGCAACCAGTTCCTTGTTGCTTTCAAATGCAGGGCTCTCCCCGGTTTCAAACTCACCCATGCCCGAATCCACCGACTCCGTCTCTGTTGACGACGCCGAACAGGGCGCCGGCGGAATGGGCGACGGCGACGGGGACTTTGCGGATCGATCGGGAGACGCCTCCGCCGCCGCCGACGCCTCCGACGCACTGTTCGCGGTGTAAATTTCCCGGTCCAAACGTCGCATTTCTGTTTGCAACGCAACCTCCTTCCCACTCAGCGTTGCAAGCGCTTCCGCGCGCCGCGTGTTTACCAAATGCGTGAGGTGTTGGATCCGCAGTTCGTGCGCCTCCAACTTGTCGCGTACGTTCGTCGAATCGTCAACTTCGCGTGCCAGCGCGGAGGACGCTTCCTCGCGCGTAACAGGCGCGGTCACCTTCGAGTCTTCGTCTTCGTCAAGCGCCGCGAGCTGTTTTTCCAACTCCGCGATTTGGTAACGCTTCGCGGTTAACTCATCCGCCCTGAGTTGTTTTTGTTTAGCAAGTAACCTGCGCTGCAAATCATCGTGCTTCGCGACGACTTCCCGCAACGCCGACGCTTCGTCGTCCGATAGCTTGTCCACGTCGAACTCAGCCCCGAAAACGTCTTCCTCATCAGGGATCTCCACCGGGATGAAACTTTCGCTTAAACCCGAAACAGACGCAGCGCCGAGCTCGTCGGCGATGGAGTCGGTGTCCAACGGCGAATAAGTCGTGAGTTGTTGCGAAATCGCCAGTTTATTAACGTCGTCCTCGTCAAGGCGCTCGACGTGAGCGGCGGCACTGCCAGATTCGAATCGCGCCTGCAACGCCGCCGCGGCGACGTCGCTCGCGTCCGCTTGTCCGCGAGCGACGTTCGCGAGAAACAAATCCGTCACGTCTTTCAGGTGCGCCAAGCTCTCTTCTCTGACGGACGTCGTAACCGCCTCCGCGACGCGTCGCACGTCCGCTTCGGTGAACAAGGTTGGCTGGGGTGTTGGGGTAACAGCAGGGGGAGCATTCGGGTTCGAGGGACTCGCCGCAGTGTCCGCATTCCACGCACCAACAGAACCGTCACCCACCAAGCGCATGGCTTGTTCCCGCAGCGTCAACTTCTCTTCTGTTCTTACCGTCTGTTCGTACTCCTTCGCCGCGTCGATGGCTTGCTTGATTTCAGTCAGCGCTTCCAAACGCGAGTTCGCGAGTGACGCGAACGTCGACGCGGCTGAGAGATAAAAAAGAAAGTGTCAGTCTCGTATGGGCAATCGGTCTGGGAATGTGGTAAATGGGAAATACTTACCTTGCTCGGCGTCGAAGGTGTCCCGGGCGAGGCGCATGGCGTCAAGCTCGGACGAAATATCCCCCATCTCGTCGTAAAGAGCCAGCTCGCTGTGCAGTCGTTTGTACAAATCGTCGGGCGTCGCTCGGAGAGTTTCAACAGCGTTGTCCGCGTCGGCCTCGTCAACCGACGCGGACGCGAGTTTTGCGAAACGTTGGTCGCCGGGCAAACTTCGCGTGACTGTTTGCCCATACAAGAACTCACCCGGAGCAACAAGGCTCTCCACGGAGCTGTCGTCATCACCTAGGTCATCACGTGGCGCGGCGATTGTGGTGCGTTTCTTGCGTTTCTCACTCGATTTCTTCGGTTTATTTTCCTTCCTGGCCTTCTTGTCCTTCTTGTCCTTCTTGCTTTTCCTCGTCGCCGTCGGCGCTTTGTTTTCGTCCACGAAAAACACAACCTCCGTCTGCGCCGAAGTCGTCGCGCAAGAATGTCGCGCCGCGCGTTCCGTCGTGGTTTCCAAATCCACCACCACCGGTGTCTGAGTCGTCTCCACGACCTGCGCCGCGAAAACCCGGCGCGCGTAGGTTGACAAAATCCCGCAAGGTTCTTCTTTCGCTTTTTTCTTTTGAGTTATAGAACGCGCGTGGACGTACGCCGCGGCAACCGACGCGGCGTCGACGACGGCTTCTTTCTTTCTTACGCCGGTGCTACCGCCTTGTCGCGCGAACGCGGTCGCGGCGAGCGCATCGGAGGCTTGCGCCGAGGATGGCACGTCGGTAACGAGCGTGAGGTTTTGCGAATCCGAATCAATCGGCGCTCTTCGTTTCGCCAACCGCCGCGCCAAGAACCGCCCCGCCCGCCCGCCCTGCCCTGGCCCGATAAAAAAGAAAGTGTCAGTCTCTCGGACCATGTATATATCCGGGATTGGTATGAGGGATTGGAAAGGGTATACTGTACTCC
>TARA_B110000238_G_scaffold110076_1_pt1 | contig 13443 bp, 15 predicted proteins | sample TARA_B110000238 | Tara Oceans TARA_B110000238 (sample SAMEA4397569) | marine metagenome | biome: Polar Biome; feature: [SRF] surface water layer (ENVO:00010504); material: water (ENVO:00002006), including particulate matter (ENVO:01000060) such as... | depth 5 m | reverse complement strand
CAACAATATGAGCTATCCCATCATGGCACACCTTATCGACGGCAAGCAGTTCGCAGCTAAATTACGTGAAAAAATGACCGGTCAAATTGCTTCTATTAAAGCTGACCACAACATCGTTCCTGGCTTAGCCGTTGTGCTAGTGGGCGAAGACCCTGCTAGCCAAGTGTATGTGCGCAGTAAAGGCAAACAAGCTAAGGAGTGTGGCATTACCTCCATTGAGCACAAACTAGAAGACACCACTTCAGAAGCATTTTTACTCAATCTCATCAATGACATGAACAACGACCCTGCCATCCATGGCATCTTGGTTCAACTGCCATTACCTAAGCACATCGATTCGGCCAAGGTACTTGAAGCCATCGATCCAGCTAAAGACGTGGACGGCTTCCACCCAGTGAACGTAGGCCTGCTATCAACAGGTGGCAAGGGTATGGTTCCCTGCACGCCACTAGGCAGCCTAATGATGCTACAAGATTATCATGGCGACCTTACGGGTATGAATGCTGTTGTTATCGGCCGCTCCAACATCGTCGGCAAGCCAATGTTCAATTTGTTGTTACAGCAAAGCTGCACTGTCACTGTGGTGCACTCACGGACTAACAACATTGAAGCCATTGTGCGCGCAGCAGACATCGTAGTGGCCGCTGTAGGGGTGCCTGAAATGGTGAAGGGAGACTGGATCAAACCTGGCGCCACTGTGATCGACGTTGGCATCAACCGCATCACCTCAGCTGAAGGTAAAACCAAACTAGTAGGCGATGTTCACTTTGAAAGTGCGGAAAAAGTAGCTGGCGCAATTACTCCTGTTCCAGGTGGCGTGGGCCCCATGACGATTGCCTGCTTGCTGTATAACACCATGGTGGCAGCATGCCGTCATAACCAGGTTAACTTACCTGCAGCTTAATAGTGGTATGCTCGAGCTCGCGTGGCAGCATTCATAGCCTAGGGCATTGAACTGCCCTAGGTTAGGTAATCACCACCACCCATTGCAAAAAAGGCCTCTATTGAGGCCTTTTTTATTTATGCTGCTTTAAGAGCGGGTATCAGCAACATAGTTTTGGCCTATTGAACTGGCGCATATGCGGCTCAAGCGGGTGTATGAAAATCCCGTTTGTTGGCGCCAATGATTAAAACAGTCTTGCACCTTAGATAAGTCACTTTTATTAGTCGGCTGATCAGCAATATCTAAGCCTGCGGTTTGTAGGCACATTACCACGTCAGTACTGAGCATAAAGGTATCTAAACCCATTTGGCGCAACATGCGTGGCCCACTCATGCCTCCCAAGCGACAACCCGCCTGCTTTAAGTGACGGTACAAGCCAATCAGGTCTTCCGATGGCCACTGCTGCAAAAAGGTTGCGTAGCTACCAAATGCTCGACTTTGGTCATTAATGTAAGCTGCGTTTTGGGGCACACTTAATATTTTTTGCATATTACGCACGATACGTTTATCGGTACCTATTTTTTCCCATTGTTCAGGGCTCAGTAATACCATCTTCTCCGCATCAAAACCGAAAAACACCGTTTCAAAATCGGGCCATTTATTTTCGATGACGCGCCACACAAATCCAGCTTGAAATACCACCTTAGTCATCATCGATAAAAAGCGGGCATCGTCTTGGCGCATAAATGCTGCTTTGGACAAGGGTTCTGAAACCCATAATTCTAGGCCTTGCTCACCATTTTTACGCTGCAGAGCTCGGTTAAGAATAGGTTTAAAATCAGCCATGACCTGCCTCTCTATTGATCTTATAAGGCCGTATTATAACCAAGTAAGCATCGAATTACTTGGCTTACTGAGTAAAGCTATACCTTAGTATTAGGCCGATACAAAGCAACCGTCATTGTGACTAAGTGCCATTACTGGGTTAATAACAGACACAAAAAAGGCCTCAACTGAGGCCTTTTTATTAGCTTAACAAGGTTTATTTGTAAACTGGGAAACGACTACAAAGCTCAGTGACTTTGGCACGAACTTGGCTAATAATGGTTTCGTCTTCAAGATTATCCATCACATCACACATCCAACCCGTAAGGTCTTTAACTTCGTCAGCACCAAAACCACGGCTAGTAATTGCCGGCGTACCTACGCGAATACCCGAAGTCACAAACGGCGACTGTGGGTCGTTGGGCACAGAGTTCTTGTTGACCGTAATGTGCGCCTTACCTAACGCCGCATCAGCAGCCTTACCAGTAATGCCCTTGGCAATTAAATCAACCAACATCAAGTGATTCTCAGTACCGCCAGAAACAATCTTGAAGCCACGCGACTGGAACACTTGCGCCATCACCTTAGCATTAACGCAGACTTGGCCTTGGTATTCTTTAAACGAAGGTTCTAACGCTTCTTTGAAAGCTACCGCTTTAGCAGCAATCACGTGCATCAAGGGACCACCTTGCTGACCAGGGAACACGGCAGAGTTGAACTTTTTCTCAAGCGCTTCGTTAGCTCTAGCAATAATTAGACCACCGCGGGGGCCGCGTAAGGTTTTATGAGTGGTGGTGGTCACCACGTCTGCAAAAGGCACAGGGTTAGGGTAATGGCCAGATGCCACTAATCCTGCAACATGAGCCATATCGACTAACAAATAGGCACCCACACTGTCAGCGATATCACGAAACTTACTCCAATCCATCACCTGTGAATAGGCAGAAAAACCCGCCACAATCATTTTGGGTTGATGTTCTGTCGCTAAACGCTGAATTTCTTCATAGTCCAAGGTACCCGCTTCGTTTAGGCCATATTGGATAGCGTTGTAGTTTTTGCCAGAAAAATTGACATGTGAACCATGAGTTAAGTGACCACCATGGGCCAAACTCATGCCTAAAATAGTATCACCTGGTGTAATTAACGCTTGATAAACCGCTGCGTTAGCTTGGGAGCCCGAGTGAGGCTGCACATTGGCGTAGTCTGCACCAAACAATTGCTTGGCCCGATCGATCGCCAACACCTCTGCTTTGTCAACAAATTCACAGCCACCATAGTAACGCTTACCAGGGTAACCTTCGGCGTATTTGTTGGTTAAGCCAGACCCTTGGGCTTCCATCACGCGGGTACTGGTGTAGTTTTCTGAAGCGATCAATTCCACGTGATCTTCTTGGCGTTGCTCTTCTTCTTGAATACTGGCCCAAAGTTCCGGGTCAAAGTCACTGATACGATCCGACTTGTTAAACATTACTTACTCCCAAAAAAATTTAATCCCTCACAGCGGGACATATAATAACTAAAAATTCAAAATCTATGCGACCAATTGAGTATGGTCAAACTGAAATCGTTGCTTATCGTGCATCATAACGACTATGGCATGAGCCACTTAGTTTAATGCGACACTGCGTTGTGTGGCAGCGAATTGTTGGCATTTTCCTTAACTCTACAGCAACGCACATCATCTAAACATATAGTAAAGCGCACGCCTTGCGCCATTAAATTTAAATATAGTTGTTATTTGTTGAATCTATAAAAGGCCGATTACCGTATGTACTTATAAGACAACTCGACTTGTCTAACAGCGCCAAATAAAACCATGCAATATTGGCGTCATTCAGCTACTACTTAAAGGAATATCTATGAAAACCTCACAAAAATTAGCCACTGCAACTGCCCTATCAAGTGTACTTGCACTGGGCCTAGCCCTTAATTCAACTGCTGCATTGGCCGCTGAAAAAGAAAAATGCTATGGCGTTGCTAAGGCTGGGCATAACGACTGTGCCACCAATACTTCATCTTGTGTTGGCACCTCCGCTAGCGATGGCCAAACTGACGCATTTACCGTGGTTCCTGCTGGCTTATGCGAACGTTTGTCCGGCGGTTCATTAACCTCTAGCTAGACCTTTCGTTCCACCTACATCCAAGGGTGTAGGTGGAAGCCGGTTATTTTACACTATTCGGCCTCTCTAGTAAGTGGCCCATACGAGTATAATCCATGGCATTTGAGCAACAACAGCTAAGCGGAACTGGCATCGGGTTAAGGCAACCCCATATAGAGCAGTTTATGCGCGGCACCCCACCTATTCATTGGTTAGAAGTCCACAGTGAAAATTATTTACAAGAAAACAGCAAGCGGCGCCATCAATTACGTCATATTCGCCATCACTATGCCCTTAGCTGTCATGGTGTGGGTTTATCTTTGGGATCATCAGACCCCATCAACCTCGATCACATAAAATCATTAAAAGCATTGTTTGATGACATTGAACCCAGTTTAGTCTCTGAGCATTTGAGTTGGAGTTCACTAGATGGACGTTTTTTTAACGATTTACTACCTTTGCCCTACACCGAAGAGGCCTTACAACACATGGTCTGCCAAGTAGATCAAACCCAAACGATCTTGGCACGTGAAATCCTGATTGAAAACCCTTCGTCTTACTTGGCCTTCAAACACGCCGATATGACTGAACCCCAATTTCTTAATCAACTGAGTCAACGCAGTGGCTGCAAATTACTCTTAGACCTAAACAATATTTTTGTCAGTTGCAGCAACATGAACGCCGATCCATATGAGTATTTAGCTAGCATCGACTGGCACCAAGTCGCCGAGGTTCATCTAGCTGGCCACACAATAAAGCAACTGCCCCAAGGTACTATTCGTATTGACACCCATAATAACCCTGTGTGTGATCAAGTATGGGACATGGTGGATGCCTACCAACATCACTTACAAAGCATTCCCTGCCTCATCGAATGGGATGCCGATATCCCCAGTCTTGATGTTTTAATCAATGAGGCTAAAAAGGCCCAGCACCATTTGGGACTTAAGCATGACTAACACCCAAACTCTAGCGCAACTGCAAGCATGTTTCGCCCAACAGCTGCTGCTTACGCCAGCAGATACAAGCTCTAACAGCCATGCAGTAGGCACCTTTAAACCTCTGGATAACCCTCTGGATAGCCCTTTGGATAGCTTGCTAGCACCTTCTACATTTACCCCAGCTCAGCTCATCAACCTATACCGTAATAATTTTATTATTAGTCTCAAACAATTATTACAGCAGCTTTTTCCAGTGACCCAGACTTTAGTGGGCCATGACTATTTTGTCCAAGCAAGTGGTCAATTTATTCACCAGTGTGCCCTTAAAGAAGCCCACCTAAACCATTATGGCAGCCAGTTTGTGAGCTTTCTTGAGCAATTAAAAGCCCTAAAAACCATGCCATTTGTAGCGCAGATGGCGCGACTAGAATGGCATTTAGACCGTATTAGCCATATTCACTATGAGCCACATTTCGACTTTACCGGCTTGGCCCAAGTCGCTGCAGATAACTACCTCAACATCCAGTTCAACTTAGCCTCTAGCTGCCAATTGCTAACCTCTAATATGAACTTAATCGCCTTACATTCAGACCTGTCTGCAACCACTACCGACGCTATTGAGCTCACTAACGAGGCCCATTATCAGCAACTAAGCTACATTTTAGTGTTACAAAACCAAAACGGAGAATCTGCCTTAATGCCACTTAGCTTACAACACTGGAGCTGGCTTACTGGACTAAAAAATAACTTAAGTTTGGCCCAGTTATGTGCCTTAGAACACACAGATCTGGCGCCTTTGATGGCACAAATCACCGACTGGATTGCCCTAGGCTGCATTGATGGTTTTAGCTTAAGCAGCAACAGGTAAGCGTTATTAACGCACATTAAATTTAACTCAAGGAACATTTATGAACGCCTTTATCGTGACCTACCAAAAGACCGTAGAAAAGCATATTTCTAACCTACAAAATGTGTTTTTATTGGTATTGCGACTCTGGCTGGGGTGGGTTTTTATCAGCGCTGGCCTCACCAAGTTTAACCATTGGGATTCGACTCTATTCTTGTTTGAATATGAGTATCAAGTGCCGCTAATCCCCTGGCAGCTGGCAGCTTACGTGGGCACTGCAGCAGAAGTGATATTACCTATGTTTGTGGTGATAGGGCTAATAACTCGGCCTATGGCATTAGCCTTATTTGGCTTCAACATAGTGGCGGTGATCTCTTACCCAAGCATATGGGATAGCGGGTTTTTAGACCACCAGCTATGGGGCTTAATGATACTAGTGGTGCTGCTTTATGGCGCAGGACGCTGGTCCTTGGACCAGCTTTTTAGCCACCCCAGTTAGTGCGCTAGTCGCCTGCTTTCACAATCAACAACACCATGTCACGATGGCCTGTGACTTTAATTTGAGTACCCACAGGTAAATTAGTGGTTGCTTCAACCCGCCATAAGGTGTCTCCCACCTGTATTTTGCCTTGGCCACCTTTCATGGTTTGAGTTAAGGCAAATTCACGACCCACCAGTTGTGCTGCCCTATCGTTTAATTGAGGCTGAGCAGAGGTTTGGTTAAAGTTCTTAAACCGGTACCAAAACCACACCGAACAAAGTAAGGCGAGCACTGCAAACAAAGACAATTGTTGCTGCCAAGTTAAATCAGGCCAAATATAACTAATAAGGGCCAACTCTAGGGCTGCCATGACCGCACCTAGCAAGAAACCAGCAGCTCCCAAAGCTTCACCAGCAATTAACACAATCGCCAAGAGAATCCAGTGCCAAAACTGCATTGCTTCAAAAAATTCGATCATAAGCCTTTATTACCCATATCTTTAACCAATTCACTGATACCAGAGATAGAGCCAATCACGCTACTGGCTTCAAGAGGAATCATCATCACCTTGTTGTTATCAGACGCCGCTAGCTTGCCCAAAGCATCAATATATTTCTGCGCAATAAAATAATTAACCGCTCGTGAATCGCCGTTTTGAATAGCTTCAGACACCACTTGCGTGGCTTTAGCTTCTGCTTCTGCTAATCGTTCACGAGCTTCAGCTTCACGCTTGGCCGCTTCTAACTGACCTTCAGCTTTTAGGATTTCAGATTGCTTTTGCCCTTCAGCTACTTTTATCGCAGCTTCTTTTTCACCTTCGGCTTCTAAAATTTGCGCCCGCTTTTCACGTTCTGCCTTCATCTGCCGAGCCATAGCCGTAACCAAATCTTGCGGTGGCGCAATGTCTTTAATCTCAATACGAGTCACCTTCACACCCCAAGGGTCTGTGGCATCATCAACCTTTGCCAGCAGGTTACCATTAATTCTTTCACGGTTAGACAACATTTCATCTAACTCCATTGAGCCTAATACGGCACGAATATTAGTCATCACCAAAGCCTGCATCGCTCTATCTAAGTCATTCACTTCATAGGCAGCTTTAGCAGCGTCTTGGATCTGGAAAAAGCACACGGCATCAGTCATGACTTGGGCATTGTCTGCAGAAATAATTTCCTGTGGCTCTACATCCAACACTTGTTCCATCATATTGAGTTTTCTACCCACCGCGTCTATGAAGGGCACGAGTAAGTGTAAACCTGGATCTAAAGTGCGGGTGTATTTACCAAAGCGTTCAACCGTCCAGTGATGGCCTTGTGGCACCATACGAATGCCTTTAAAAATGATGAGCAAAGCCACCATAGCGAAAAATATTGCCGTTAAACTCTGGCCTAAATCAGCGATTGTCATGAACATATCCTTGTAGATAAATAGTGTTCGACAATAATAGCCTGAGTTTGCTCAAAAAGCATGATTTATCCCACACAATTTAACCAAGTTAGTGTTTCCTGCCCCCAGCGCATGTGCGAGAATAGATTAAGTTTGTAACTTTGCTACGCCCCACTTTAAACAAGGAAATATGATGTCCATCAGCTTGTCGACTAGTGCCCACCAGAACCAACTCACCGCTCATTATGCTAAAGGAGCGGCGGAAGCCCTCAACGCATTAAGCCGCAAACGCTCACGAGTTCACTGCATCACAAGTACTGTAGCCCAAGACATTTCATCAGACGTGATTTTAGCCGTGGGGGCTGGATCGAGCTTTACTCTTGGGGTAGAAGAAATAACCGAGCTAGTGGCGGTGACTAACAGCCTAGTGGTTAACATTGGCACTCTAGATAATAGCCGCAAGGCTGCCATTCGTCCTGCCATTCAAGCAGCCAATGACTACCAAAAGCCCTGGATTCTAGATCCAGTGTCTGTGCACGCGTCAAAGAAGCGCTGCGCTTATGCTAAGGAGCTGTTACAACTTGGGCCCCAAGTCATTCGGGCTAATGCAATGGAAATTAAAGCCCTCGCAGGTTCATCTAGCCCCATGGCGGCGCAAGAGTTAGCCTTACAACAAGGCTGTGTAGTGGCTCAAACAGGTGAAACTGATCTGGTGACTAATGGTGTAAAAACCATCATGATTGCCAACGGCCACGAGATGCAAACCCGAGTTTCTGCCATGGGCTGCGCCACAACCGCCTTTATGGCGTGTTTTATGGCCGTAGACCACGATGCATTTGACGCTGCAGTTCAAGCATTGTTAACCATGGGAGTTGCCGCAGAACTGGCTGCAAATAAGTCGTTTGGTCCAGGCAGTATGCACATGAACCTGTTAGATTCGCTCTATACTATTAACCAACAAACCATCGCCCGCTATGGCCATGTGCTGGAAGTAGCGCAGTCAAAATAAGTTTGATCAACTAGGCGGCGCACCTAGAGTGCGGCTTGGTGAGTTACCACGCACTGTTTTTTTGCCGCAACGGCATGAACACCCGCCCTGTTATCGCTTGAGCCAAGCTATGAGCTTGGTTACTAAGGTATTAATGCAGTGATGAATAGGTATTGAAAAAAAGCCACCAAGGTGGCTGTCAAAAACTGCAACAAAAACATACCAGGAATACTTTCTAGGACCTTAATATACGCTCATTTTAAAAATAATAAAGACTTTTTACTATTTTTATCATTAATAATGTTTTATTAAAACATACCGCTAATTAAATATTTACCTACTTGAGCAAGCGCTGACGTTAAGTTTAGAGGTGTTGCATTTTTTGGCCAACACTACACACTAATACTAGTGGCGCCTCGTTGACCTAGATGAGCAAAGGCCCCTTGTAAGTTTGCCACTTGAGGACTTTGGGTAAAATCACAGCCTGCTGCGATGTGGCCCAAATGATGGGCCATTAATGCTTGGCCTTGTACCTCATCACCTTGGCTAACGGCGGCTAATAAATGGCTATGTTCATCCCTAGCACAGGCATTACTACCGCCATGGTTGTACATAGTGATAATAAGGGACGTTTGGGAAATTAAGCCGCGTAACGCATGCACAAACGGCTGATTACCCGCTACTATCGCCAGTTGTAAGTGAAACTCTCCAGACCTGCGCAGAGCTGTGGCCATGTCACCTTGATCAATGGCACTTTGCTCTAGGTCGATCATATACTGCAATTTCTGCACATTAGCCACATTACAACGTTGGCAGGCTAACTTAACCACGGCCAGTTCAATGGTATGCCGCGCCAGTAGTATTTGTTGCGCTAAGTCAGGCGTCGGTGCTGCCACGAAGGCCCCACGATTTTTATGAATTTCAACCACCTGTTCAATCTGCAAACGCTGTAACGCTTGCCTGATAAGGGTTCGGCTGACACTAAACAATTGCGTTAACTCAACTTCATTGAGCTTGGTACCGGGGGCAAGACGCTGCGACAAAATGCCATCAAATAACTGTCGGTAGGCATCCATTGGTGCGTCTTTTTTGGACAAGAATTGAGACACTCGGCTAACTACCTCGATACGTAGAATAACTATATGGCGAAACTAATAGGGGCACATGATAATGCTCGCTTGCTTGGGCAATACCAAAACGCAGGGTCACATCACTCAAAAATGCGGGCGTAGGTTGCTGTACATTAGTTTGATCAAAATAAGCTTCAACACCAAATTCAAGTTCGTAGACCCCCACAGCGAAAGATTCTCCCTGCAACAAAGGGCCATCACAACGGCCATCGCTATTGGTCATTTGCTGGCTTAATAAATGGCGCTGGTGATCCAAAATACGATACAGGCTGACCGACATATTACTGCCAGGCACCCCTTGGGCTGTGTCCAATACGTGTGTGGTTAAAAATCCCATGACATTCATCCTTAATTAATATTGGCACCGTCTGCAATCCAACGACCTAACTGGTCACGTTCGTCTTGCGTCATGCCCGTACTATTGCCTAAAGGCATAATATGACTGGCCACAGATTGTAAATAAATACGATCTTTATGGCCTTTAATTTGTGCAATCGAATCCAACATCACACCTCCAGGTGCAGCAGAAAAAGCCACACTGGAAGGCGTTGCAGAGTGGCAAGCAACGCAGTGCGTGGCCACAATGCCCTGAACTTGTTCTGCGCTCACCCGCACAGGCTCTTCCGTGAGGCCTGCAGCAGAGCTATTTTCACTAGCGCCTGGAATATTAGGTGCGGTGACATAAGCCATTGTTAACAAGCTCAATACAGCGGCAGGCAAGACCCACAAAAACTTCTGGCTGTTATGACGCGTGTTAAAGTAATGACGCACAGCCACACTCACTAGGGAAAGGCCCAATAAAATAGCCCAATTCCACTCATGGCCATAGGTACTTGGAAAATGGCCACTCACCATGATAAAGATTACCGGTAAGGTTAGGTAATTGTTATGGCGCGAGCGCAACAATCCGTTTTTAGGCAAAGCTGGGTCTGGCTCTGTGCCCGCCTCTATGGCGCCAACTAGGTTTCTCTGGGCAGGCATGATAATAAAGAATACGTTACCGACCATCATAGTGCCTATGACCGCACCAACATGTAGATAGGCCGCACGGCCTGTCATAAATTGGCTAAAGCCCCATGACAAACCCACTAAAAACAACATCAACACCACACCTAACAACAAGGGTTGATGACGTAGCGGGCTCTTACATAACAGGTCGTAAACGATCCAACCCATCACCAAACTGCCTAAACCAATGGCCACACCGGCAACTGGAGACACCGGTGACCCGGGCAAAAGCAAATAGGTTGCAGCATTAAGGTAATACACCACACTTAACAGCAGCACGCCAGAAATCCACGTACTGTAGGCTTCCCACTTAAACCAGTGTAATTGCTTAGGCATCACAGTGGGGGCTATCTTGTACTTTTGGAGGTGATAAATACCACCCCCATGAATGGCCCATAACTCACCGGCTAAGTCTTGGTTCTTCACTTGGCGATCGAGGTTATTCTCCAACCAAACAAAATAGAAAGAGGCACCGATCCAAGCAATACCTACAATCACGTGTACCCAACGGAGGCTTAAGTTCAACCACTCTAATAAATGAGCTTCCATAATTATTCTCTGCTTTTAATTAAGTTGTTCATCAGATCTGTCACATCTAATTGACCACACTGGTCTTGGGCAAACATGACTTCATTTAGGTTATTGCCTGCACCCGCTCGATCGATTACCAAAAAGTTTTGCTCTGGCGCTAGAATTAATAGGGGGTGATGCCATACACCCGTGTGGTAGTTGACACCCTGCTTACCATTAGACACAAAGGCCTGTAAATCTGCTAACTGAGGCTCTGGACCCGCTTTGGCCACAACCACTAAAAAAGGTGCAGCATCCAAAGGCATAAACGCTTGGCTGCCTAAGGGATGGCGTTCCATCATAGTAATGGCAATGGGCGTAGGCCGACTTTTACTACTAAAGATACTGATAATAGCGTCGTCTGTGGCTTGATCTGTATTCACCGTGGCCAATTTGTGGTGGCGCCAAGTAAAGCCTTGGTTAATGCCAAAGCCATCGCCCTCGTGGGCCTCGATCACGTCACCAAATTCAGCAAACGCCTTTGCTGTTAGGGGTTCGATATGAATAGACGCAGCCATTAGGATGTTTTCCCTTGGGTCATGATACGGCCCTTAATGCGCAACCGAGACACACCACCATCGGGGAAGATGTTTAAGCGCACGTGGGTGATGGGGCCAAGCTCTTGCACCTCATTACTAAACTGATGAATTTGGTCCATACCCAGCTTTTGAGAGGGCAATAACTCGGGCCAGTACAAGCTTTGCGCCGCCATTTGTTCGTCACTACCACCGTCTACAAAAGCTCCTTGAATTGAACAAGAATCAGGAAAGTTACCCTTAAAGTGGGCCGTGTCCACTTCAATGTCACTTACAGTACCCCCATGACCAAGGGCTACGATTACCCAATCAAAACCCGGTATACGACGGCGCGCAGTTTCCCAGCCGTCACCCATATTAATACCACGCCCTGGTGCTAGAATATTATCCATGGTGCCAAAGTGTTCATTGCTGCATAACAAGGCTCTGCCACCATTGCCCATGGCGGCTAAATCGACTAGTTCATTGGTTTGGGCGGTCCAATCCTTAACCACTTCACCATAGATACGCAAACGGGCAATGCCGCCATCTGGATAAATGTGCAAGCGCACATGACTAAACACTTGGTCACAGTTAACCGCTTGAATATGATGACTGTCGCCTAACAAGTTGAGTGCGGTCTGTACGGGTTGCCACGCAGTGTCATCCGTGGGGTCGCCTTGGGCCACATAACAGGCTTCCAAAGACACGCTGGGGGCGTAATTGCCGGTAAAGTAGGTAGTATCAAAATTAATGCCTCGAATGCGTCCAGGTAAACCCAAACGCACGGTGCAATGGTCGTGACCCTGTTGGCGTTTGCGGCGCGACTCCCAGCCGTCCATCCATTTACCCGTGTCGTCATACACCCCTTCTTTCCAGACAGGATCATGGCTTTGCAGCATTCGATTCATGTCGGCAAAAAAATCATCTGTGCAATGAATGGCTTCAGCACCAAGGCGTGCGTCTGCCAAGTTGGTCATGCGGGCATAAGGATTGTTAGATTGTTGGTCAGTCATGGGGTTCCTATTAATCAATACAGGTTACATATCAGCCATGCGAAAGCTGGCTATTTTGTTAATTTCAGTCAGTGCTTGAGTAAATTCAGCAGCGGCAAGGTGGTGCATGCGGGTTTCAAAGGCGGCTAAAATTTGATGCCGGTCACTACCCTTCACAGCCTTAATAAAAGGGAAGCCAAATTTAACTTTATAAGCGTCATTAAGTTGGGTAAACACTTCAAATTCTGCTGGGGTGCACTGACTAATGCCAGCTCCAGCCTGCTCTGAAGTTGAAGCCCAAGTGAGTTCACCACGAATGGCAGCTTTGCCTGCTAAATCTGGGTGGGCACAAATTAAACTTAATTGTTGCGCTTGAGTGGCCGCTAACATGGTTTCTTGAAAAACCGCTAACAATGACTCCGCGTAGTCTAGGTCTTTTGATAAGCCCTGATCAAACACCCCTTCAGCCACCCAAGGCGAGTGTTCGTAGAGGTCTTTAAAGTGCTCAACAAAGGCCTGGCGGGTCATTTGACTGGGTGTGCAAGTAGATAATACCCTCATGTTAGCCCTGCTCTTTGGTGATGCTAGGGTATGCAGGGGCCGGATGATACTGCTGCCAATGGCGCGCAATATCTATGCGGCGCGCGCACCAAACGTCATCAAACTGGCCCACATACTCTAAGAAACGTTGCATGCCCCTGAGCCTTGCAGGGCGTCCTAATAAACGACAATGCATGCCAATAGACAGCATTTTAGGGGCCGTAGCACCCTCTTC
>TARA_B110000238_G_scaffold136912_1_pt1 | contig 13459 bp, 12 predicted proteins | sample TARA_B110000238 | Tara Oceans TARA_B110000238 (sample SAMEA4397569) | marine metagenome | biome: Polar Biome; feature: [SRF] surface water layer (ENVO:00010504); material: water (ENVO:00002006), including particulate matter (ENVO:01000060) such as... | depth 5 m | reverse complement strand
TAGCTTTTCTGGGCATAGCTTTTCCTGCCATGCTTTTTCTTGGGATGCTCTTTCTTCGGATGCTCTGACTCGTTTGCGCGAGCAGAAGTATTCCAAGCCTTCAGAAACTACTGTATATAATTACAGTATTTTGTCAAGCGCGTAACCCCGCTGTTTGATGACTGAATCAAAGTGGCGGCATAAAGATGAGCCTCACTTGGGTCTAACTTGGGTTGAGCGCGGCAGGCGTAAGACATTGCTTTAAGCGAATCGCCCGGGCCGAGGTATTGGGATGAGGCAGCGCACCCTGCGGGGCGCACCTTGCGGGGCGCACCTTGCGGGGTCGCGGTTTCAAATGCGCAGCCGGTAGCCTCCAGAAAATGATCTCGCTAGCATTAAGGAAGCGGCCTAAACGGTCATGCCCCGTTTGGTCTGCCCCGATGGGCGCTTGGTCTTTGAGATTGTTCGAGTCTTTGGTTTGCCAACGAAAGGAAGGTCGATCGAAAAAGCGTCGGTATTGGCGCGAATCCGAAGGTCTAAGGCGTTAGAAATGTCTTGAATCGGCCTGGTTGCGAGGCCGGCTTGGTGCCTAAGGTGAACAACGGCTAAGGCACTTTGGCTTGAAAAATGGCCAGGCGGTTCATGCGCGGTTATTTTGCAGTCTTTAACGACAAGGCTCTAAATCTAGGCAGCAAACTAATCGAGCAAGCATCCTAATCTAAGAAACAAAGGTCGTAAATTCGGTAACCGAAAAACGTTTGCTGATGAGCGCGTTGACCGGGGCGTTTGCATCGGCGTGCCCGATGGCGACCCCGCAAAACAGCATAAGGTCCTCCGGTGCGCCAACGAATTGCGCCACCGTTTCGGGCTTCATTGCCCAGGCTTCCTGCGCGCAGGTTGCTAGGCCGGCATCGGTCGCGGCGAGCATGAAGGTCTGTAGGAACATGCCTAAGTCAGACCACTGGGGCGGTCCCATTTGGCGATCAACAAAGCAAAAAATGGCCGCCGGTGCGCCGAAAAACTGATAATTTTCAGCCAATCGAGCGAAGCGTCCAGCACGATCATCCCGTGGAATATCCAGTAACGCATACATCATCTCGCCGACTTCAAACCGGGCTGTCCGGTAGGGGTCTTTTAAATGTTCAGGATAAATGGCGTAGCTGGGTTGCTCCTGGCCAGCGTTGTCTTGAACGGTTTGTTTGAAGCGTTCCATAACGGCGTCGTTCAATACAAAAACTCGCCAAGGTTGGACGTTGCCGCCAGAGGGTGCTCGGGCTGCGGTGTCCAATAAGGTTGTGATCTGCGCGTTTGAAACGGGCGCGTTGGTAAAGGCTCGAATCGAGGTGCGTTTTTTGACAGCAACTGAGAATTCCATATGGGCTCATTAGGACAAGATATCGCTTGATGGTAGCACAGGTTTTTGGGTCTTTGCGGGATGCGTCAACGGGCATTTTAAGGGGTTAAATCAATGCGCTGCGCGCTACACCGTCAGCCTGTTCTGCTCTTTGACTTCTTCCATGACCACGTAGGTTCTTGAATCGCTCACGCCCGGCAAGGTGAGTAGCGTTTCGCCGAGGAGCTTACGGTAAGCGGCCATATCGGCAACCCGAGCTTTAATCAGGTAGTCGAAGTTGCCAGAAACAAGGTGGCACTCTAAAACCTGTGGTAGCTGCAAGACGGCCTCGCTGAATGCCTGAAAGATATCACTTGACGTTCGAGTGAGCGTGATTTCAACGAAAACCAATAGCCCAAGTTTCAGTAAAGACGGGTTTAATCGCGCATGGTAACCCTGAATAAAACCCTGTTGTTCTAGGTTTCGAACCCGTTCGCTGCAGGGCGTGTGGCTGAGGCCGACGGCTTCGGCGAGCGCGGTATGGGTGAGGCGCGCATTGCCTTGCAGCAAGCGCAGGATCTTTAAATCTATCCGGTCTAGTAATTTTGTCTTTATATTAGGCATATCTAAACTAATTCTGTCGTTATTAAGAAATTAAAATTAAGTATTTTCTAAATAATGGCTTAATAACAGTAAGTTTACTATCTGGATAATCGATATAATTCGGGGTCAATCCGGTCATGAGTCTGAGAGCGATATGGAAATTGGTGTTCCAAAAGAAATCAAAAACCATGAATACCGCGTCGGTTTGTTGCCAGCATCGGTCAGGGAGTTAACCCAACGTGGACATCGGGTGTTTGTTGAAGCCGGTGCTGGCAGCGGTGCAGGGTTTGCAGATGCACATTATACTCAAGCCGGCGCGGTGATCCTCGATTCACCCGAAGCGGTTTTTGAGGCAGCAGAACTCATCGTCAAAGTCAAAGAACCTCTAAGCAGTGAACGGGCGCTATTGACCCCGCGACACACGCTGTTCACCTACCTTCATCTCGCGCCGGATCGCGCGCAAACCGATGCGCTACTGGCGTCGCAAGCGTGCTGCATTGCCTATGAGACGGTCACAGACAATAACAACCGACTACCACTTTTGGCGCCCATGTCAGAGGTTGCCGGTCGGATGTCGATTCAGGCTGGCGCCATGTGTCTTGAGCGCTCCCATGGTGGTAAAGGGGTTTTGCTCGGGGGCGTGCCGGGCGTCGAGCGGGCCGATGTCGTTATTTTAGGGGGCGGCGTGGTGGGTCGGCATGCGGCCGCAATGGCCATTGGTTTAGGGGCGAGGGTTAGCGTGTTCGACAAAAGTTTGGCGGTGCTGCGAGGGCTCGATGATCAATTTGGACATCAATTGCAAACCCGCTATGCCACCCAAGACGGTATCGAAACGGCTGTTCGGGATGCCGACCTGATCATCGGTTCTGTCTTAGTGCCGGGTGCTTCGGCGCCCAAGCTCGTGACAGATCAGATGGTTCAATCCATGTCAGAGGGGACGGTGCTGGTGGATGTGGCCATAGATCAAGGCGGTTGCTTTGAAACGTCTCGGCCCACGACGCATCAAGACCCGTATTTCGAGCTTCATGGCGTGGTGCATTATTGCGTTGCCAATATGCCGGGTGCCGTGCCGAAAACCTCAAGCGCGGCTTTAAATCATGCGACCCTGCCATTTGTGCTGGCGATTGCCGAGCAGGGCGTGGTGCCGGCGCTTAAGGGTGATCACCACCTTCGCAATGGCCTTGCAACCTTTCAAGGCAAGTTGACGTCAAAGGCGGTTGCTGCGGCGCATCAGTTGCCCTTTGACCCCCCCCGGGTTTAGGGTTCGATTAGCAACTTGACCGGCCGTTAAGGCCCGCTCTGAGCGGTCAGGGTTCAAACCAAGCCGGATCGAAAGGGGCGTTCTACGGATGGCGGTCATCCTAAATCGCCGGCGTAAATCTCAATGCTGCAGCGTCAACGGGTGCGGCGGCGTCCCTCGGCACTCTTTTCGTTCGCGAGGACGTTTCCTATTACAAGGCGGGCGCACGCGCAAACCGGACCTTTATCCGTCGGGCATGTTTGATCTGGGCGCGATAGCGCAACGTCCTAGCAAAAAGGAAAGCGCCGCGTCTGACCTACCTCAGGCAACAGGCGCCGCGGCCGGGAAAGGCTTTGCTGTTGAGAGTAGAAAAACCCTTCACCCTAAAAGGCCGGAACGCAACGATAGCCCTTTAGACAAATGCCAATGACTTCGCTATAAATAAGGTCTCATCCAAACCAATGGAGCGCGCCATGAACTTTTCTGAACTCACCACCATGACCTTGAGTCTTGACGACCATGTGGCTGTTGTGACCCTCTGTCGGCCCGATGCGCGCAATGCGTTAAATCGAAAGGCCTATGCAGAGCTTGAATCCGTTTTTCGAGCGTTACAGGCTGATGAACAAGTCCGCTGCATTATCTTAACGGGTACGGATCCAGCATTTTGCTCGGGTGATGATGTTAAGGAACTCATGACCGGGGACGCCAGCGCAGCGCATGCGCGGTTGCGAGCAGTTCGGCCGGGCATCACGCCAGCTGCGGCTGCGATGTTGGATTGCGATAGACCCATTATTGCCGCCGTCAATGGCGCGGCGGTGGGTTGGGGGATGGATCTAGCGCTGATGGCGGATTTTAGAATTGCCTCAGAAAAAGCAAAATTCGGTGAATTGTTTGTAAAACGGGGCTTGGTCTCGGACGTGGGCGGCTTGACCCGACTTCCCCACTTGGTAGGCCCTCAAAAAGCGGCTGAGCTGTTGTTTACCGGTGACATCATCGACGCGCACGAGGCGATGAAGATTGGTTTACTGCTGAGTTGTGTACCCCATGATAGTTTGCTCAATGCGGCCCACGCCTTAGCACGAAAAATTGCAGACAACCCACCTTTGGCGGTGCGCTACTTGAAGGAAGGCTTGCGGCGAAGCTTCTATGGGGATTATCAAGAAATGGGGTCTTGGGTTTCGCAAACCCTGGGCGTGCTCTTTCAAACCGAAGATCATCGAGAAGGGGTTGCGAGCTTTTTAGAAAAGCGACCTGCCCGATTTAAAGGGCAATAGTATTGGCGCATTCACCGATTAAAAAACGCTTGAGCGCCTAGCGCGGCGAGGCGCTAAAAAAGCTCTGAATGATTTCCTGCTCCTTCAAAAGAAAGGTTGTATGCTGCGGGTTGAGTCGCCAGCGCACAACTCGAGCGTCGTTTGGGTCGGGCTGTTGGACCAGTAAATCGAGTGCGCGCGCAGACTCTAACAGCGTGGACAGTGTACTCTTGGGAATGAGCGCTCGCTCTGAAATATCTTGGCTGCTTAAGCAGTGTCTCGGCTGCTGCAAAAGCGATTGCCAGAGAATGATTTCTGCACGCAAGTAGAGCCCCGATAAATGTTCCTCTAAGGGCATCAAGATGCTCGTGAATTTGGCAGTTACGCTGAATATTGGCAGTGTTACGCGCAAACCAAAGTCGTCAGTGGTGGTCTTAAAGGCGGATCCAGAGACGACAAGCGTACGTTGTACCTTTTTGATATAGCTGGCAGTCGGCAGCAGTTCTCGGTCCCGCAATTTATAAGTATCGGAGCGATAAAAGTAGGCCATCAAGCGGTCAATTTGCTTTGCGTCAAGCGGCACCGAGCGTCTAATTTCATTGATGGATACCGAGCGACCCACCTCAAACCACTGATGCACCAAAAACTCTTTGACGGCGATCCCACGCAGGCTTCGTTTTGTTGTCGTTTGCCTGATGTTTAGATGAAGTACAAATCGGACGAAGTTATTGAACTGTTCGATACCTGCTTGGTTGTGCTTGGTCCGCGTGAATTCAGAAATAGCGTCGTTTGGGGCGCAAGCTGGCGCGCTAAGTTGGAGGAGCCGTTCTTTGTCGCTTGTTTGATTCATTTAGCACTTCGTGGATCAATGACTAATAGACACTACCTAAAAAAAACAGTCGATGCGAGTTTAGTCGGTAGCATCTCGGTCATGGTTTCTAACTTTCAGTATTTAGGCCATCAAATCTGTCGGTGCGGTCAGTAGGATGCGGCCTTAAGACTTGATGTTGGACATGCGCGGCCGCGCGTGTTTCTCTAAGGGCTTAGCAAGCGTAAAATGGAGTGCTATGCAGGCTTTTATCATTCGTCGAATTCTCGCCGTGATTCCCACGCTCATTTTCACGAGTGTGATTGTCTTTGCGTCCATTCGCATGATTCCAGGGGATGTGATCGATCTGATGCTGGCGCAGAACGATATTTCGACCGGTAATGACCGGGCGTTGATTGAGGCGTCATTGGGGCTCGACAAGCCGATCTATGTTCAATACTTCGTTTGGGCGGGCAATCTGCTACAAGGTGACTTAGGCCGATCGCTTTGGCAGAACACGCCGGTGACCGAGCAGTTGGCCGCAACCTTACCCATTACGTTTGAGTTGGGGTTCTTGGCGCTTATTGTGGCGTTATCGGTGGCCATTCCCATTGGTATCTACTCGGCGATGCGGCAAGACACCGCGGGCGATTATGTCGCACGGTCATTCTCGTTGCTCATGTTGGCCGTCCCCAGTTTCTGGTTGGGAACCCTGGTGATGGTGTTTCCTTCTGTGTGGTGGCGTTGGTCGCCGCCGCTGCAGTACACCCCGTTTTTGGAAGACCCCTTTGGTAATCTAGCCCACATGATGGTGCCTGCCATTTTGCTGGGCTTGAGTTTATCGGCGGTGACCATGCGCATGACCCGGACGATGATGCTGGAGGTCTTACGGCAGGATTACATTCGTACGGCGCGGGCTAAAGGTTTGGCAGAACATGTGGTGGTGCTGCGGCATGCGCTGCGCAATTGCCTGATTCCGGTGGTCACGCTCATTGGCCTGCAAGCGCCCCTCTTAATTGGTGGCGCGGTGATACTCGAGCAAATATTTGTGGTGCCGGGCATGGGTTTGTTGTTGTTGGAGGCCGTGTTTCAACGCGACTATCCGGTGGTCACCGGGGTTTTCCTCGTGGTGGGCGTTGCTATTTTGGCGATTAATCTGCTGGTGGACTTGACTTATGGCTTTCTGGATCCAAAGGTGCGTCACTGATGAGCGACGTTACCGCGTCTTTAACGGCTACATTGTCAGGTTCGTTAGCGCCAGCGCGTCATCCGGTTGTGGCCTTTCATCGGCGACTTTTTCGCGAAAAGCCGCTGGGCGCCATTGGCGGTATTCTGTTCGCGGTCTTTCTTTTCTGCGGACTCTTTGCGGATTTTCTGGCGCCCTTTGGTCTGAATGAAACAGACATGCTGCGGCGATTACAAAGCCCATCATGGTCGCACTGGTTTGGCACCGATCACCTGGGGCGAGACGTCTTGTCCCGAATATTGTTTGGCGCCCAGTTGTCTGTGATTGTGGGCTTTCTCGCGGCGGGTTTGGCAACGATAATCTCGATCGTACTGGGAGTTGTTACGGGGTACTTTGGCGGCGCCATTGACATGACGATTCAACGATTCGTAGATGCTTGGATGACGTTCCCTGATCTGGTCTTGCTCATCGTCGTGATCTCGATCGTGGGGCCCGGTGTGCCGCAAATTGTGATTATTTTAGGTTGTTTATATGGCATCGCGGGCTCGCGAATTATTCGCGGCTCGGTGATTGGTATTCGTGAAAATATGTATGTGCACGCCGCGCAGTCCACTGGGGCAAGTACGCCGCATATTCTTATATTCCATATCTTGCCGAACGTCATGCCCGTGGTGATTGTGCTCTTTACCACCAGAGTGGGTGCGGTGATCTTGGCAGAAGCGGGGCTGTCATTTTTAGGGTTGGGCGTGCCGCCGCCGGCCCCGACATGGGGCAGTATGTTAAGCGGCACGGGTCGCACTTATATGTATTTAGGGCCCTGGTTGGCGCTGGCGCCGGGCTTGTGTCTGACGGTCGTGGTCTATGCCATCAATATTTACGGCGATGCCTTGCGCGATTTGCTGGACCCAAGGATGAGAGGACGTTAGATGCGAGTGTTACTACTATTAAGTGTTTTGGCCGGCATGAAGGTGTGGGCAGAGACGCCGCAGTACGGGGGCGATTTGAACGTTGGCACGGTCAATGTCACCTTGTCACCCTTGTCTTGGGATCCCGCCGACTGGACCTGGAAGAGCAACCACGACACCGGTGCTGCGCGGGAACAATTATTTGCCGGTGACTTGGACAAAAGTATCCGTAAGGGCGGCGCTTATCCGTTTATTGCTGATGCCTACTTGCCAACAGAATCGATCCGGGGCGAGCTGGCGGAAAGCTGGTCGTGGGAAGGTGACTTAACGCTGGTCATCAATCTTCGCCGTAATGCCTTGTTTACCGATCGACCTGGCGTGATGAAGGCGCGTTTGCTCGAAGCCGAAGATGTGGTGTTCAGTTACAACCTGATCGATCAGAGTCCTAAGCGCATCCCGACTTATTTTGACCACATCAAGAACGTTTACGCGCGCGATCAGCACACAGTGGTGTTTGAGTTCAGTCAATATAATGCAGAGTGGATGTACCGGTTCGGCTACGGCTACTACTCCGGCATTAGTCCGCGTGAGTTGGGTAAGGTTGATCGAAAAGACTGGCGCAATGTTTCCGGCACCGGTCCATTCATCCTTGAAAAGTATGTGCAGGCTAATGCGCATATTTACACCCGGAATGACAACTACTGGGATCAGGAAACCATCGACGGGAAGCAGTATGACATCCCGTTTGTGGACAAATTAATTTATCGCATCATCAAAGATGAGGCGACCTATCTCACCGCATTGCGGACTGGTCAGTTGGATATTCTAGAAGCCATGCGCTGGATTGCGGTAGACCACCTAAAAGAGACCACGCCTGAATTGAAATGGAACCGATGGCTGGGTACATCGGGCACGTTTTTGTCCCTTAGAGTCGACCAAAAACCGTTTGACGATGTGCGTGTGCGCCGGGCGCTCAACCTGGCGGTCAATCAGAAAGAAATTGTGGAATTGTTTTATGGCGGCCACGCTGAGTTGATGGCCTACCCTCAGCACCCAGGGTTTGGTGACTATTTCGAGCCGTTGGCTGACATGCCGGAAGCCGTGCAAGCGCTTTTTACTTACAACCCCAAGAAGGCAAGACAGCTGTTAGATGAGGCGGGCGTGCCGGAGGGTTTTACCTTCAATGTACAGGTGTGTTCTTGTAGTCCGTCTAACATGGACCTGATCCCCTTGCTGGAAAGCTACCTGAAGAAGGTCGGCATCCAGATTATTATTCAGCCCATGGAATATGCCTCGTTCTTGTCCGCGATGACCACCAAGACCCATGGCCCAGGCTATCTGTTAAACAGTGGCCACGTGAATCCCATTACCACCTTGCGTAAGAGTTTTGTCACCGGCCAAACGTGGAACCCGTCGCAGTATTCCAGCGACTATTTTGATGAGCAGGTCCGGTTGTTGCACCTGATGCGGGATGAGAACGAGCGCATCGAGGTGCTGCGCAAGTTAACGCGAGAAATCCTGGCCGAGGCTCCCTATATCTGGCTGCCGGTGGCTTATGCCCACACGGCCTGGTGGCCTTGGGTGAAAAACTATGGCGGTGAATTGCGGGTCGGTGCGGTCAGGCCTGGACCGATCTACGGGCGCATTTGGGTTGATGAAAAACTCAAAGCTGATCTGGGGTTTGACTGATGTCGGATACGTTGCTCTCGATTGAAGATCTATCGGTGCGTTTTGGTACCGAGCGCGGCCAGGTGCAGGCCGTGGACGGCGTTTCCTTGCACGTCAATGAAGGCGAAACCTTGGCGATCGTCGGTGAAAGTGGATCCGGTAAAAGTGTCACAGCCTTGTCTATTTTAAGGTTGTTGGGTGATGCGGGGCAGGTCGATCGCGGGCGCATTGTGTTTGAAGGACAAGATCTGGTTCAGGCGCCACTGGACGCGATTCGCCGGATCCGAGGTGATCGAATTGCCATGATCTTCCAGGAACCCATGTCCTCATTGAACCCGGTGTTAACCATTGGCAAGCAGGTGGCAGAGCCCATTTGGCAACACCGCCAACAATCCTGGAAAGAGGCTTATCAGCAGGCGGGTGAATTGTTGCAGAAGGTTGCGATTCCGGATGCCCAGGCTCGGTTAAAGGATTATCCCCACCAATTTTCGGGCGGCATGCGGCAACGGGTGATGATTGCAATGGCGCTGGCATGCCAACCTCGCCTGATCATTGCAGACGAGCCGACCACCGCATTGGATGTCACTGTGCAGGCGCAGATTTTAGACCTGCTTAAGAACTTGACCAAAGAAATGAACAGTTCTTTGATTCTAATTACCCACGATCTGGGCGTGGTTGCGCGCTATGCAGACCGTGTGGCGGTGATGTATGGCGGCCGGATCGTGGAGAGTGCTTCTGCGGCGCGCTTGTACAAGCAGCCTAAGCATCCTTATACCCAAGGCTTGATGAACTCGATTCCGACACTGGGTGGTGGGCCCGGGGCGCGACTCAATACGATTGTTGGGCAGCCGCCGGATTTAGCCAACTTGCCGGCGGGATGCGCCTTTCATCCGCGTTGCGCGCACGCGCAAGATGCCTGCACGCAAAGCAAGCCATCATTGACAGAGATTGAACCCGATCATCATCGAGCCTGTTTTGGTTATGACTGATTCTGCACAGGACAACATAATTGAAGTACGGGATCTGTTGGTGCACTTCCCGGTGACCGAGGGTTTGCTGAAAAAGACCGTGGGGTTTGTAAAGGCGGTAGATGGTGTGAATCTGTCGATCAGACGCGGCGAAACCTTCAGTCTGGTGGGTGAAAGCGGTTGCGGTAAATCCACGACAGCGATGGCAATTCTCCGAATGCAGGCAGCAACCTCGGGTCATATTATTTTTGATGGGACCGACATCACGGACTTCACCAAGGCGCAAATGCAACCGGTGCGTACCCGGATGCAGATGGTGTATCAGGACCCGTACGGTTCTTTGAATCCGCGGATGAAAGTGGGGTCCATTATTGGTGAGCCCTTGCGCGTTCATGGCAGGGCGAAAGACAAGGAGGCGTACAACAAGCGTATTCGCGAATTGATGTCGCTGGTGGGTTTGTTGGAAGACATGGCCGATCGCTATCCGCATGAATTTTCGGGTGGCCAGCGGCAGCGTATTTGTATTGCCCGTTCGCTGGCGCTCAACCCGGAACTGGTGATTTGTGATGAGCCGGTGTCGGCGCTGGATGTGTCGATCCAGGCGCAGGTGATAAACCTTCTGATGGACTTGCAGGAACGCCTGGGCCTGACCTATTTGTTCATAGCCCATGACTTGGCGGTGGTGCGCCATATCAGCAACCGCGTGGCGGTCATGTACCTGGGTAAGATTGTGGAAGTGGCGGACCGGGACACGTTGTTTCGCTCGCCCAAGCATCCCTATACCAAAGCCTTGCTCAGTGCGGTGCCGGAGCCAGATCCGGATTTGGAGGCCAGTCGACCGCAGCAATTGATTTTTGGCGAGGTGCCGAGTGCGCGCAACCCGCCCTCAGGCTGCCGCTTTCATCCGCGATGTCCTGACGCAATGGCGGTTTGCAGCCAACAGGCGCCGGTGCTTGCGTCATCGGATGGGTCAGCCGTGGCGTGTCACCTGTTTTCGCCGGAAGAAAAGCAATAGCCGTCGCCCACGATTTTGATTGACTAAAGTGGATGGCTCAACCTGATTTAAATGCCGCTCGACCCGTCACATCGGCATGCAACCGGCTGAGGTTGGGGAGGTCAAAAAAGTCCTGCCCGACATTTTTGGCAAACCCCATCACGATGGCAAGGGTCATGTCGGGGATGGCATAACGGCTCCCCAGTAAGAATTGGTTGTCAGCCAGGTGGTTGTCCAGCAAGACCGCGGTGTCTCGTGCGGCAAGTGCTGAGACGTCGCCCCATTCTTTGACACAGGTTTCACGGTCTTTGTAATAACCCGTGAGGTTGCGAAAGCCTTGTGCAACCGGCATGAGAAAGTTGAGGTCCACGCGGCGCGCCCACATTTCAATCTTGGCGCGCTCTGCAACGGATTCACCGAACAAATTGGGCGCTGGATGGCGTCCTTCTAAATACAGACAGATCGCCTGACTTTCCGATAGGAAACTGCCGTCGTCGAGTTCTAATACCGGTACGCGTCCGAACGGATTCTTGTTGCGGTATCCGTCTGTCAGATTTTCACCGGCCCGCAAATCAATTTCGGTTTTTGGAATGTCGATGCCTTTCTCTTTCATGAAAACGGCAACGCGTTTGCCATTGGGCGACGAACTGAGTGTGTAGAGATGCATGGGGCTAGCCTGTAGAGATTAAAGCGTGATGCTGACAGTATTTTGCGTGTGGGGCAATTCATCGACTCAGTTTGAAGCCAGATTGTTCGTGAAAGCCGGGTGAGATCTGATCCGCGCGGTTAGGCGTGTCTCGAGCATCCGTGACCGAAATCCTAATCAGGCGCGGATAGCAAATCGAGCGCAATCGCTTCCGCGACTTTGATGCCATCAATCCCTGCCGACAAAATGCCGCCAGCATATCCGGCGCCCTCGCCCGCAGGGTACAGGCCTTTGGTATTGATACTTTGACAGTCTTTACCGCGACGGATTGAGATGGGGGAGGAGGTTCGAGTCTCGACCCCCGTCAGCAGGGCATCCTTCATGGCAAATCCTTTGATCTGCTTATCAAACGCGACAATGGCCTCACGAATGGCGTCATTCGCGAACGCCGGTAGTAATTCCGCAAGATTCACTAACTTCACACCGGGGCGATAAGACGGTAGGACCGCGCCCAAAGCGGTAGAGGGCTTGTTCGCGAGGAAATCTTCGACGCGCTGTGCTGGTGCACTGTAATCGCTGCCGCCGAGTTCAAAGGCAGCAGATTCCAGTTGGCGTTGTAGATCAATGCCTGCGAGCACCGCGCCGGGATAATCTTGTTCGGGTTCAATCCCCACCACAATGGCGGCATTGGCATTGCGTTCGTTCCGTGAATACTGGGACATGCCATTGGTGACCACTCGCCCGGGTTCAGAGGCGGCGGCCACCACCGTGCCGCCCGGGCACATACAAAAGCTGTAAACGCTGCGCCCATTTTGACAATGGTGCACCAGTTTATAATCGGCCGCGCCTAATATGGGGTGGCCTTTTGATTCGCCAAATCGAGCGTCATCAATAACAGACTGGGGATGCTCGATCCGAAAGCCGATTGAGAAGGGCTTTGCTTCAACATAAATTTTTTCCTCGACCAGCATCTCAAAGGTATCGCGCGCGCTATGCCCCACGGCCAAGACGACATGGCGGCTGTGCAGGGTTTCTCCGCTGGCCAGGGTCACGCCGGTGATTTGGCCAAGGTTTTCGGCATCTTTGTCTGTCGATGGGTTATGAGCGATGGGGTCGCGATGAATCTTCGTCACTTTTTCCTCGAACCGAATCTCGCCGCCGAGGGATAAGATTTTGGCTCGAATGCTCTCTACCATTTTGACCAGTTTAAACGTGCCGATATGGGGTTTGCTGACCATTAAAATCTCGGCTGGCGCGCCAGAGACGACAAACTCTTGCAGCACCTTACGGCCGAGATGGCGCCGATCCCGCACCTGACTGTAGAGCTTGCCGTCGGAAAAGGTGCCAGCGCCACCTTCACCGAACTGAACATTGGATTCTGGGTTGAGTGCGCGTTTACGCCAAAACCCCCAGGTGTCTTTCGTGCGTTGGCGGACATTCTGACCCCGCTCCAGCACAATGGGCTTTAAGCCCATTTGAGCGAGCAATAAGGCCGCTAACAAGCCGCAGGGCCCAAAACCAATCACCAAGGGCCGTTGTTGGTCTGCCTGCGGGAACGCCTTGGGTGCTGTGGCAACGAACTGATAATCGGTGTTCGGCGTTGGTTTGACGAGTGCTGCGGTTTTTGGGTCGGTCAAAAGTGTGTGCTGGGCGGTTTCCGTGAGCGTGAGATCGACCTGGTAGATCAGCAAGACCTTTTGTTTGTTGCGGGCATCATAGCTGCGCTTAAAGATGTCGAGGGTTTTTAGGTCGGCTGCAGCAATCCCCAGGCGCTCGATCACCGCGAGGGCAAGGTCTTCTTCCGCATGGTTGAGGGGCAGTTTGATGTCGTTGATTCTGAGCACGGGGCGCAGTTTACCATGGCGGGAAGTCGATC
>TARA_B110000238_G_scaffold189115_1_pt1 | contig 13477 bp, 11 predicted proteins | sample TARA_B110000238 | Tara Oceans TARA_B110000238 (sample SAMEA4397569) | marine metagenome | biome: Polar Biome; feature: [SRF] surface water layer (ENVO:00010504); material: water (ENVO:00002006), including particulate matter (ENVO:01000060) such as... | depth 5 m | reverse complement strand
GACTATTTTATACGGAAAAAATCATCCTACAGAGCGTTTGTTTGATAAAGAATATATGGCAGATATGTCTTTTGATAAAATGAAAGGTATCTATGCAAGTAGATTTGGTAATGCAGGAGATTTTACCTTTTTTATTGTGGGCGATGTACCTAAAGAAACGATCAAGCCATTGTTAGAAAATTATATTGCGAGCATACCAACAACAACTGAAAGAGAAAATTGGAAAGACAATTCAACAAGTTGGATAAGTGATAAGATAGATAAAGATGTGTTTTTAGAGATGAAAGACCCTAAAACATCGGTTCGTGTGGTGATTAAAAATGATATGGAATATTCTTTAAAAAATTCAATCTTAATGAGAGCAATGGGCGATGTGTTACAATTGCGTTATACAGAGTCTTTAAGAGAAGAAGAAGGTGGTACTTACGGAGCAAGGTCTAGAGGTTCAATTTCTCGAAGACCAACCCAAGAAGCATCAATCTCTGTGAATTTTGATTGCAACCCAGATTTAGCAGAAAAGCTAATTAGTATTGTGAATAAAGAAATCGAAGCGATTAAAAATGGAGATATTCAACAAGCTGATTTAGATAAAACACTTACGAACTATTTAAAAGAAAAAGAAGAAAGTAAGAACTATAATAGGTTTGATATGAGTTTGCTCAAGAATTATGTGATGGAAGGTTACAACATGAACGATCCGAAGAATTATCAAGACATTGTAAACGATATAACGGCTAAAGATTTACAAAATATTGCAAAAAAATTAATAAAAAATAGTAAATCATACGAGATTGTTTTTAAACCAAAAGAATAAAAACTTTTAAACTGTATTTTATAAAAGCTTCTCAATTTTGAGAAGCTTTTTTTTACTATCGTTTTTCATACACTTAATATATTGGCAAAAAGTAATATAAATAAAAGTACAAATGTCTAGTTCAAATTACACGCTTCCATGTAAAACCTTTTAGCCGATAATTTATTTCGATTTTTTTTAGATTTTAGAACTTTAAAACTCCCTTTTAAAGAGATTTTTAAAGGCATTTTTAAACTCATAAATTCACATTCTAGCGTAACTTTTGGAAGTGATTTTTTTGTGAATTTATACTTTATAGATACCGGTGAAGTCGTAATTTCTTCGGCAATACTATGTGTTTCAAATAAATGATACAAGTCGTCTTTTGAAAGCATTTTTTTGGCTAAAACCTCTAGAGCGACCAACTTCATTATTTTTCTAAAATAACGTCCTATTCTTAATCTTTCTGCTTCTTCCATTTTAGTGTGTATGCTAATGTGTTAAAATTAAGTGTACCATAATTTATGGATATGTTAGTTTTAAAGAAGCTACCCTTTTAAGAAAAATAGCCTTTTGGGTTTATAAAAGAGACATATATAGAAAAAGATGAAATAGCAACAAAGCTGACCATACAAAAGTACGAATCCAATTTCTTTGAATCAACAGCTGTAAAATTTTTGAATTGGTGTCTCCTTCAGCTATTTTAAAATGTAGTGGAGCAAAACTTAAAAAAGTAAAAATCCATAGAAAAAGGACAATAGCTAAAGTAAAAATATTTGTAAAACTAGGCTGATAAAAAACAGCAACGATTGCCAAAACTAATTGGGCAAGCATTAAAGGAATGACAACAACAGCAATACCAGCCGTGTATTTTTGATGCCATTTAATTAAATTTTCTGGTTTGTAATAAGTAAAACTAGGATAGATAATCAGTTGTACCATCCAAATAAGTACCACCAAACCTACATCAACTAAAAGTGAAATTTGTAAAATAATTTGTGAAGATTCCAAAATCAGTTACTTTTTAATGAAGGCGTATTTTTGTAGCATTTCCATACTCGTATATTGCAATGATTTTATGTGTGTAGCTTCTAAAAGAATAAAAGGTGCTTTGCCAACTTTTTCAGCTTGCAACCATCTAGAAATACACAAACACCATTTGTCTCCAGCTTTCAATCCTGGAAAACTCCATTGCGGAATTGGCGTCATTAAATCATTTCCTCTAGTAGCAGAATAGTCTAAAAAATCTTGCGTTACAATTGCACAAACGGTATGTGTGCCAACATCATGAGAGACTGTTCTGCAAAAACCATCTCTAAAATAACCAGTGGCAGGTTCTATACAGCAAGATTCTAAAGGTTTGTTAAATACGTTTAATTCCAATTTGATTATTTTTAAATATTAAAATGCTTTTACTTTTATTTGAATCTACCACATAGAAAACAGGAACTATGTGTCTATGAGGTTACACCTTAATTTGGAACTTTAAATTCTAAAAGTCATCATAGATTATTAATGAATATAAAGATACAAAAACGAACTCTTTAAAACTCTTTTGCACCAAATTCACTTTCAATAAATTTGGATTTATTTTTATTCGAGTTAAAATTATAAGAAAGATTTAAGGTAAGCATATCTACTTCATATACATAATTTGTTGTTGTAAAAAAAGAACCTGTTTTAAAAGTAGTAATTTGTTGCTCGTTCGAGTCTAGCAATCCTAAATCTATATTTTGCCATTGTAAAGTAGCCGACAATCTATTATCTAGAAATGTTCTTTGAAGGGTTAAATTGGGAGAATAATATCTAGAATCTTCACCTTGGGCAGTAACGCGATCAGACAAATAGTTGAAGGTGAATTGTAGAGAAGTTGTTCTGTTTAATTGATAGGTTGAGTTTAAGTTGATGGAATATTGCGTGGCATTACTACTAATTTCATCTTCTTTATAAGCGCCATGAATGTCAAAATTAAATACATTTACACCTATAAAGTTACTCCAGTTTTCTGTCGGTTTTAATTGCGCTCCAAGCTCTAAACCTAATGATTTTCCACGGCCAACATTGGTGTAAATTCTATCTAAAATAGTATCATTAAAAACTTCATTTACTCTGTTAACCAAGTTTTTTACGTTTCTTAAATAGGCAGTTGCATAGACTGAATTTCCTTTTTTATAGCGTTTAGAAATACCAATTTCAACCAAATCTACAAATTCAGGTAATAAGTTTTTATCACCTTGTTCTAAAGTTTCAGAATGTTCTCTTTCTCTAAAAGGATTCATTTTAAATGTGGTTGTTCTTTGCACTCTTCTGCTATAAGCAGCTTTTATTTTTGCCTTATTTTTTAAATTGTATTGAATGGTTGCGGACGGAAATAATTGTAAATAATCATAAGGAATTACTTCTGAATTTGTTTGGTCTGCTCCCTGTAAAGTCAATTTCCTATCCATTTTTTCTAAACGGATTCCTGCTATATATTCCCATTTTTCTTTTTTGCTAGATAAATTCACATATCCAGAATGTAAGGTTCTTTTTAAGTCTATTTCACTTGTAAATTCAGGTACAGTTTCAAAAACATCTGTGCTATTATTTCTCCTTGTGTATAAGAAATCGCCTTGATGATCTAAAAATCGATATTGATAACCAGTTTCTAATTTTCCGAAAGAGAAATCTGCGAACTCGTAGTCTACTCTTAAAAGCGTTCCGTTTAATGGATTGTCATTAGTGTTATATTCATCTTGAATAATTTTAGAAGTAGTTGGGAAATCTAAATTTCTATTGGTTGTCGGGCCACCTAAAAACGTGTATTCATATAAAAAAGAAGTTGAAAACTTTGAAGTATTGCTAAAAGTATGTGCATACTCAAAACTACCTAAAGCAAAGTCACTTTTTCTAATTCGTAGGTTTTCATTAAAATATTGAAAGGTGTATAATCTGTTATTGCTATCTGCTGGTTGCTCTGCGTTGTTATCGAAATAGACAATGTCTGCTCTTCTGTCTTTACTCCTTTTTCCTGCGAAAAATCCTACAGAGAATTCGTTACTTTTACTCGGAGTATAATCAACAGTAAAACGACCACTATAATTTTCTTCATCAAAAGAACGCTCACCATCCGAAGGGAAGCTCGTTTTGATGTCATTTATAATCGTAAAAACGTCGCCTTCTCGTCGTCCAGCTAAATCATTTCTTTGATAACTTGCTCCTAGAGATAAATTCCATTTATCTTTTCTGTAGTTGAATGTTGCATCAACTCCATATCGTATTGCAGCTTCAGAATTATTATAACCTTCTATAGATGGCGCACCTGCTCTAATATTAATTTGGGTAAAAGTGCCATTTAAAGCACCTTTTTTGGTGAAAATATTTATAATTCCTGCTTTTCCTTCAGGATCATATCTTGCAGAAGGTGCTGTAATTACTTCTACTTTAGCAATGGCATTTGCGGGCAGTTGATTTAATATGGTAGCTGCATTTCCCTGCACAGGTTTTCCATTTAACAACACCACAAAACCGGTAGTTCCTCTTACAGAAATTTCTCCAATTCCATTCACAGAAACAGAAGGTAGGTTTCTTATAACGTCAGTTACTGTGCCTCCTTGGCTATTTTTAAAATTAGTCGCATCAAAAACTTGTTTGTCAATTTTGCTGACAACAGCAGCTCTTTCGGATGCTATAATTACTTCGTTTAAAGAGTTTCCTAGAGATAATTTTAGAAGTCCCAGATCTTTTTTATCTCCGGGAAAAACAATGTTTTCTATTTTTTTAGGTTGATATCCGATAAATGAAATTTCAATAGCATAGGTTCCTTTCTTTAGCTTATCAAAAATAAAAATGCCATTTCTGTTGGTGATAACTCCTGTAATTAATTTTTTAGGAGATTGAGTATATAGCGCAACGGTTGCATATTCTAATGGAGTAGCGTCGTCTTTGTCTAAAATTTTTCCAGTTAATTGAGCGAATCCAACTTGGTTTATGGATAAAAACAGGGTTAAAAGAAACCAGTTTTTAAGATTTTTTTTCATAAATATGTTTATTCTGAAGCTAACATTTGAGGAGTTGATACGGTTCTAAAACCCATATGGTCAGACCCTGAATCGCTGGAAACACCCATTTTTGCTGAAATTCTAAAACTTGCGCAATAAGAATCATGACATAAAAAGGAACCTCCTTTCATAATATGTTCTTCTTGATACGGATTGCTTGGACTGTAAGATTTTGTGGCACCTTTTGGATTTAAGATGGGTTGAGAAATGTCAATTTCATTATAATAATTTGCGTTAAATAAATCACTGGTAATTTCCCAAACATTCCCAGCCATATCATACAAGCCGATACTATTAGCTGGATACGATTTTACAGAAGAAATAAATTCAAAACCATCTTTAGGGTCGTTTTTGGTCGGAAAAACACCTTGCCAAGTATTTGCATTCGAATTTAAAATTGTAGCATCATTTCCCCAAGTAAAAATAGCATCTTTATTGGTTCCTTGCGCGGCAGCTTCCCATTCAGCTTCTGTAGGTAAACGTCTGTTTGCCCATTTACAATAGGCCAAAGCATCTTCTAAAGCAATATGAACAACAGGATAATCGTCTTTTCCTTCAATTGAAGATTCTGCCCCTTCAGGATGTTTCCAATTTGCACCAATTTTCCAAGACCACCATTGCTGATAATTGTTCATATTTACAACAGCGTTTATATTTTTATTAAAAATTAAACTTCCAGGTTGTAAAATAGAATCATGGGGTTTTGGAGTGTCAGGTGGTAACTGACTTTTCATTTCTTCCCAATCTATTTTTCTTTCAGCAACGGTAATGTATTTAGTGGCGTCAACAAATGTTTTGAATTCTTTGTTTGTTACTTCAGTTATATCGATATAAAAACCATCTACAGTAACTTGGTGTGCAGGCTTTTCTCTTGGCATTGCAAATCTATCTGTTTCTTTTGCTCCTTGTAAAAAGGTTTTCCCTTCTACCCAAAGCATGCCTTTAGGTGGCTGTATTGATGGTGATTCCGTAGATTCCCTTTTCTCTTTTTTGCAACTAGAAATAGTTAGGAAAGCAACAAGAATGTAAAAGGCACTTAAGATAACCGTGCTTGTTTTATTAAATGATACCATATTTGAATCTAATTTTAAGAATTTTAAAAGTAATGATTTATTAGCTTTAACTTGTGAAAGGCTTATTTTTTTATATTATCACTATTTATCTTCGTTAATTGAATAAAATACAAATATAAAAACATACTAGTACATACCAGTAGTTTAACTCGAAAATTATTTTATATTTGTGATGTGCAATTTGAAACGCTTAAAACAAAATCAGGAATACCAAAATACAAACAGATAGTTTCTTCTGTAGAAGATGCTATTGCAACTGGAGCGCTTAAAAAAGGAGATAAATTACCATCTTTAAATGCAATCAAAAATGAACATTCTTTATCTAGAGACACTGTTCTTACAGCTTTTAATGAGCTTAAAAACCGTGGAATTATACATTCTATAGTTGGAAAAGGATATTATGTTTCTACTGAAAGCGTTCATGTAGAACAAAAAATATTTTTACTTTTTGATGAATTAAATTCTTTTAAGGAGGATTTATACAATTCATTTTTACAAAAATTAGGAGACAATATCCAAGTAGATATTTTTTTTCATCATTTCAATAGGGATGTATTTTCAAAGTTAATAAACGATAATATTGGCAATTATAGTTCTTATGTAATTATGCCTGCAAATCTTGAAGAAACAGAAAAAACCATACAGAATTTACCTTTTGATAAAGTATATATTTTAGATCAGGTTCCTAATAGTTTGGCTGAATATCCTGCTATTTATCAAAATTTTGAAATAGATATTTTTAACGGTTTATTTGCAGTGCTTGCAAATATTATCAATTACGAAAAACTGATTTTGTTATATTCTGAAGAGAAGCAACCAAAAGGCATTTTAAAAGGGTTTTATACCTTTTGCAATCAATATAATATGAATTGCGAGGTGGTAGATTCTATTAAAAATAGAACGCCGGAAAAAGGTGAGGTATATGTTGTTTTAGATGATAGAAACTTGATTAGAATCATAAAAAAAATTAAAGAGGGACAGTTGGTTTTAGCAAAAGATATTGGTGTTATTTCTGTAAATGATACGATGTTAAAGGAAATTGTAGAAGGTGGAATTACCACAATTTCCACAGATTTTAAATTAATGGGAGAAAAGTTAGCAACAATGATTTTAAATAAAGAACATCTTAAAATTGAAAATCCAAGTCGTTTAATTTTAAGAAAATCAATTTAAGCAATGTATAAAGTAGTTACAATAACTGAAAACGAATGTAGTTTTATAGCATTAGAAAACGCATCAAAAACTACGAAAGCAAAAATTTGTTTAGAGGAGGGAGCAAGTCTTAAAGAATTAAAATTTAATGAGGTTTTTATAATTAATGAACAACCGAATTTTGATTATAAAGATTCTTATGCGTCTTCAATTTTATTTCCTTTTGTGAGTAGAATTCAAGAAGGTGCATATATTTTTAAGGACATAGAGTATCAATTTGATTGCAATGATTCAGACAAAAATGCTTTACATGGATTGGTATATAACAAGAAATTTAAAGTTGTAAATACAATAGAAAATTTTAAATTTTGTTCAGTAACCTTTGAATATGAAGAAATAAAAGAAAGTTCAGGTTTTCCTTATACTTATAAAATACAACTTACTTACACGCTTTTTGAAAAAGAAATTAGTTTGTCTGTAAAAATAGAAAATACAGCTTTAAAAGCTTTTCCATTTACTTTAGGTTGGCATCCTTATTTTTTTAGTGATGATTTAAGTAATAGTACCTTAAAATTTAAAAGTGATAAAAAAATTGAATTCGACGATAATTTAATAACTAAAAGAGTTGTTGATTTTAAAATTGAAGAAGAATTCAAAATTGAAGATAAACAATTAGATGATTGTTTTATTTTAAATTCAGATACGATAGAGTTTAAGACACCAAATTATCAAATAGAAATTACTACAAATCAAATAGAAAATTATTTACAGCTATACACTCCAAAAGATTTGCCAATTATCGCAATAGAACCTATGACTGGTATTTCTAATAGTTTTAATAATAAAATAGGATTGAAAGTTTTAGAACCTAAAAAATCCTATTCTTTAAGCTGGAATGTAAAATTGAATAACAGTTAAACCTACTAAAAATGAGTGCAGCATTAACCCAAGAAGTAAAACAACAATTTATAAAAACGTTTAAAACTGACCCTATTCTTATTTTTTCTCCAGGTAGAATCAATATAATTGGTGAACATACAGATTATAATGGCGGCTTTGTTTTTCCTGCAGCAATAGATAAAGGGATTGCAGCAGCTATTCAAAAAAGTGATACAGGCAGTTGCACTGCAGTTGCGTTAGATCTAGACAGCATCATTGAGTTTGAGCTAGACAAGCTCAAACCTTCAAAAGAAGGAAGTTGGGAAAACTATGTTTTTGGGGTTGTTGCAGAAATTCAAAATAGAAACCAAGTAGTAGGCGATTTTAACATCATTTTTAAAGGAAATATTCCGGGAGGAGCTGGGATGTCATCATCAGCAGCTTTAGAAAATAGTGTGGCTTTTGGTTTGAATGAATTGTTTGATTTAGGTTTAACAAAAATAGAGATGATTTTGATTTCACAAAAAGCAGAACATAATTATGTGGGTGTAAAATGTGGTATTATGGATCAATATGCAAGCATGTTTGGTATAAAAGATAATGCCTTATTATTAGATTGTAGAACGATTGAATCTAAAGCTTATAAAATTGATTTTAAAGAACATCAATTAATGTTGATGAACACAAACGTAAAACATAGTTTGTCTGATAGTGCATATAATGATAGGCGCTCTGCTTGTGAAAGCATTGCAGCATTGTTGAAAATTGAAACGTTAAGAGATGCTACAGAAAAAGATTTAGAAAAAATTATAGATAAAGTTACACCAGAAAATTATCAAAAAGGTTTGTATGTAATTCAGGAAATAGATAGAACTCAAAAAGCAGCGAAAGCCATTGAAGAAAATGATTTAGAAACTTTAGGAGCTTTAATTTACGCGTCACACAATGGCCTTCAGAATCAATACAAGGTGAGTTGTGATGAGTTAGATTTTCTGATAACGCAAGCTAAAAAAAATAAACATGTTTTAGGCGCTAGAATGATGGGTGGTGGTTTTGGTGGTTGTACCATTAATTTAATTGCAAAAACCGAAGCAAAAGAATTTGCAGAAGTAGCTTCTAAAGCTTACCACAAAAAATTTAATAAAGAGTGTTCTGTTTATTTTATAGAACTTTCTGAAGGTACGCGTTTAGTAGAAGGAAAATAATCAAGCAGAAAAGAAGTAAAATGGAAAACACGAATTTACAAGATTACTCTCATAAAAGATATAATATTTTAACAGGAGAATGGGTTTTAGTTTCTCCTCATAGAGCAAAACGTCCTTGGCAAGGGCAAAATGAAGAGATCTCTACAGAAAAAAGACCTTCTCACGATTCGAACTGTTATTTGTGTGCAACCAATACGAGAATAAATGGCGAAATAAATCCTAATTATAAAGACGTTTTTGTTTTTACAAACGATTTTGCAGCACTTCAAAAAGATTCTCCAAGCTTTCAAGTAAATGATGGTCTGTTGAAAGCAAAAAGCGAAACTGGTATTTGTAAAGTTATCTGTTTTAGTCCAGATCACTCTAAAAGTTTGGCAGAAATGGCAGTGGAAGATATTAAAAAAGTAGTGCATGCCTGGCAAAAAGAATATACAGAATTGGGCGAAATTGAAGGAATCAATTATGTGCAAATTTTTGAGAATAAAGGCGCGGTAATGGGCTGTAGTAATCCACATCCTCATGGACAAATTTGGAGTCAATCCACCTTGCCAAATGAAGTTGAGAAAAAAGATATCCATCAAAAAGACTATTTTTTAAAAACGAACACAAGTCTATTAGGCAATTATTTACAACAAGAATTAGCCGTAAAAGAAAGAATTATTTTTGAAAATGATGATTTTGTGGTGTTAATTCCGTTTTGGGCAATTTGGCCTTTTGAAGCCATGATTGCGCCTAAAAAACAGCAAAAAAATATTTTAGAACTATCAGATACTGAAGCCAAAAATTATGCGGAAGCGATCTCTGTAATTACAAAATCGTACGATAAATTATTTAATACTTCTTTCCCGTACTCAAGCGGAATTCATCAAGCACCAACAAACGGAGAAGAGAATAGCCATTGGCATTGGCATATGAATTTTTATCCGCCTTTGTTAAGAAGTGCCACAGTAAAGAAATTTATGGTCGGTTACGAGATGTTTGGTTCGCCTCAAAGAGATATTACGGCAGAAATAGCTGCAAAAAGATTAAGAGATTTATTGTAAAAATTATATAATATGAATCAAAATAATGAATTCATTAAACATTATACAATGAAAATTACTGATTTTATAGATTTCATAAATTTTTTTAAACTTTCAGCTTAATATTTGTATATCTGAATTTAATCTTTAGATTTGTTGCTCAAAGCAAATAGAATTAAAATGTTAAACAACAATTTTACTCATTTCTTTTTTTACTTTTATTTTCACAATAAAAGAAGAGACTTTGTATCATGTTGTTAAAAAACATTTAAAATATATAAAGTCTCGAATTTACTTCGAGGCTTTTTTTTTGATATTATATGTAATTAATGAATAAAGTGATCGCTATACAAGGAGCAGAAGGCTCAAATCATCATAAAGTTGCACGCAACTTTTATGGAACAGCAATTCAGTTAAAAGAATGTATGTCTTTTGATGTTTTGGTAGATAGTTTGTTAGACAATTCTGCAACCTATGGAGTTATGGCTTTAGAGAACACAATTGCAGGTTCTATTATTCCTAATTATGCATTAATAGATAAACATAATCTGCATATTACAGGTGAAGAATACTTAAATATTCATCATCATTTAATGGCTTTAAAAGGTCAGGGAATTAAAGATATTCAAGAAGTTTGGTCGCATCCAATGGCGTTGTTGCAGTGCAAGGAGTTTTTTAAAAAACATCCCCATATTAAATTAGTAGAAGATGTAGATACTGCTGAAGTTGCCAAAAGAATATCCAAAGAAAATTTAGTGGGTATTGCGGCAATCGCTCCAAAAATAGCCGCAGAAATTTTTGATTTAGATGTTCTTGAAGATGAAATTCAAACGATAAAAGACAATTCTACACGGTTTGTAATTGTACAAACACATGAGCCAACAAACGGAATTGATCAAATTAATAAAGTCTCTTTAAAATTTCAACTGAATCATAAGAGAGGAAGTTTGGCCGCCATTCTAAATGTGTTAAGTGATTGTAAAATGAATTTAACTAAAATTCAATCGTTGCCTGTGATAGAAACTCCTTGGAAATATTCGTTTTTTGTGGATGTTACTTTTGAAGATTATAAAGAATACCAAAAAGCGATTACAATTATAGAAATAATGGCAGAAGAGTTCAAGATTTTAGGAACCTATAAAAACGGTAGAAAATGACGAAGTCACTCTGAACCATAGTGCTGAACTGGTTTCAGTATGTTTCAGAGTCTTATCTATTTATATAAAAATATGATTACACCCGCAAAAAGATTAGACACAGTTCAAGAATACTATTTCTCTAAAAAATTAAGAGAAGTTAGAGGTTTGATGGCTGCCGGAAAACCAATTATCAATATGGGAATTGGAAGTCCAGATTTACAGCCACCAGCAAAAGTAATTGAAGCAATTCAAGGAAGTTTAGGCGATGCAGCTGCGCATAAATACCAGTCTTATCAGGGTTTGCCCGAATTAAGAAACGCAATTTCTAACTTTTATAAAAGTAAGTTTTCTGTTGATTCAAATCCAGAAGATGAGGTTTTGCCTTTAATGGGAAGCAAAGAAGGAATTATGCACATCTCTATGGCTTTTTTAAATGAAGGCGATCAAGTGTTAATTCCGAATCCAGGATACCCAACCTATACTTCGGTAACGAAGCTAGTAGGTGCAGAACCTTTTTTTTATGATTTAAGTGCAGATAACAATTGGCAACCAAATTTTGAAGAGTTAGAAAGGCAAGATTTAAGTGATGTAAAAATAATGTGGGTAAATTATCCGCATATGCCAACAGGAACCAATGCGACTTTAGAAACGTTTAAAAAGTTAATCGAATTTGGCAAAAAGCATCAAATTTTAATCATCAATGACAATCCGTATAGTTTTATTTTAAATAAAAATCCTACAAGTATTTTACAAGTAGATGGCGCAAAAGACATTGCTTTAGAATTAAACTCTTTGAGCAAAACTTTTAACATGGCTGGTTGGCGCGTTGGTATGGTTTTAGGAAATGCTAATTTTATCAACGAGATATTAAAAGTAAAAAGTAATATGGATTCCGGGATGTTTTACGGAATTCAAAAGGGAGCTATTGAAGCTTTACAATTATCGAATGATTGGTTTACAGCACAAGATAAAATTTACAAAGAACGTAGAAATTTAATTTGGGAATTAGCAGATAAATTGAATTGTACCTATGATAAAAATTCTACAGGATTGTTTGTATGGGCAAAGATTCCTGTAGGAAAAAAATCTGAAGAGGTTACAGATGCGATATTATACGACAAAGATATCTTTATAACACCAGGAACTATTTTTGGGAGTCAAGGAGAAGGATATATTCGTTTTTCTTTGTGTGTAACGACGGAAATAATAGAAAAAGCAATATCGAGGATTTAGGCAGTTGGCTTTAAATACTTCCTACAAGGATTCAAAAACCTTGTAGGTTTTAAAAATAACGAATTAGATCCACAAGGTTCTAGAAATCTTGCAGGAAAGCAGAAAAAAATGAAAAATATATACATGATTGGTGTTGGTTTAATTGGCGGTAGTTTTGCAATCGACATTAAAAAACAGGATCCAGAAGTTGTAATTCATGGAATTGATATCGATGAAAATCATCTAAATGAGGCGAGAGAATTAGGTGTAATTCAAGAAATAGCAACCATAGATAATCTCGAAAATGCAGATCTAGTGATCGTTTCAATTCCGGTTGATGCCACTGTAAAACTATTGCCAACTATTTTAGATAAAATTTCTGAAACAGGATTGGTTGTTGATGCAGGATCTACAAAAGAAGCAATTTGTAAAGCGGTTGAACATCATCCAAAAAGAAGAAATTTTTTGGCATGTCATCCAATTGCAGGAACAGAAAAATCTGGACCCACAGCGGCTATTTCTGGCCTATATGTGGGAAAAACGAATATTATCTGTGAAGTAGAAAAGACAACTTTTAAGCTGCAAGAAAAAGCTTTAAAGCTTTTTACAGACATTGGAATGCGTATTCGGTATATGGATCCTGTTTCTCATGACAAACACATTGCGTATGTTTCGCATTTATCTCACATCAGTGCATTTATGTTGGGTAAAACGGTTATTAACAAGGAAAAAAATGAACGCGATATTTTTGATATGGCAGGTTCTGGATTTGAATCAACAGTTCGTTTGGCAAAAAGTTCGCCAGCAATGTGGACCCCAATTTTTAAACAAAATAAAGAAAACATACTAGAAACTTTAGAAGAATATATCAACAATTTAAAACATTTTAAAGAGTTGATGGAACAAGATAATTTCTCTGAAATTTTTAACGAAATGGAGAATACAAATTATATAAAACAAAT
>TARA_B110000238_G_scaffold199815_1_pt1 | contig 13521 bp, 13 predicted proteins | sample TARA_B110000238 | Tara Oceans TARA_B110000238 (sample SAMEA4397569) | marine metagenome | biome: Polar Biome; feature: [SRF] surface water layer (ENVO:00010504); material: water (ENVO:00002006), including particulate matter (ENVO:01000060) such as... | depth 5 m | reverse complement strand
CGATTGTCCGCCCGTAATTACTCATACAAGTTACGGGAAGACTGACCTTTTTCTTTTGATCGCAAAGCCTGGAGAGTTTCGAAATTGAGACAATCGAAATCGTCGGCACGACGCCGGTGCTTCGCAAAGACGGGTCCACCGCGACGCACGTAAACGAGTGGAAAGGAAAACGCACAACGAAACCCGTGCTGCCCTCGGATCACTTCGGGGTGCTTGTTACGCTCAAGGCGAAGTAGAAACACTCGAATATACGGATATCGATAAGTGACAATCTTCGGAAGCTTGAAAATAAGAAACTCTTTCCAAACACAAATAAACTACATCTCCGCGGACGCGAACAGACTTTGCCTGGCTTGCCTTCGCCTTTTGCTTAAATCCGCGGCGGTGGGGGGTGGTTTCCCGCGCGTTTTCGTGGACTTCGCCACCGGTTTCCGGTTCAGGGTGTTTCTTTTGGGATCCGGTTTCTGTTGGGTTTGTTTCGCGGGCAACGGGGGGGTTTGCTTCGCCGGAAATCGCGGCGGTTCTTTTTCCGCCGGTTCCGGCGCCGGCTCGTCAACCCGCTCTGGTTCCGGCTCGGGCGCGTCAACCTCCAACTCAGCCGTCTCAAACTCAAGCGTCTCCTCCTCCTCCAACCCTTCCATTTCAAGCGTGTCTTGTGCGAGGTGGTGCGACGTGCCGTCGCGTAGCGGGTGGTCGTATTTGTCCTTCGGGTGCGAAATGTGCGCGACGAACGAGTCGTCCCATTCCAGTGGATCCGCATCCGCGACGGCTTCGCTGAATTTGTGAACGTTTTCGGGCAACGCCGCCCCCGCCTTCGCCCGCTCCAGCGCCAGTTCGCACTTCCCAAGCGCGGATTTCTGGTTATGCTCCGCCGCCTGCGCTAGTTCCACTTTTCGTCGCAGCAACGTGGATTTAATAACCTCCGCCCGCAACGAGCCTTCCGCCAAAGCCAGCGCGTCGTCGCAAGAAGTTTTCCCGGTCCCGTGCAAACGCACCTCCGAGTTTAACGTTTCGATTTTTGACCGAAGATCAGCAATCGATGCATCCTTGCTCGTGGATGAAGTCTTGTGCTTGTTCTCCGCCGTGCGCGCGCTGATTGCCCGCTCATCCAGCTGCCTTTGAAGCAACGACCGTTGGCGTGACGAAGACCGGTTCACTGCGGATCGTGTTAGGGAGAGGTGGGGTTGGGGAACGTCAGACGGCGAGACCATTTTGACCACGATCAAGCCCTGGGGCGCCAGCAGCGGATTCAACGTGTACGAGTACACGCAGCAGAGTGTAGAACGTCGCGCGCTAAAAGAGAGGGTGTGGGCACCTTGGATCGCGAAAAGCCGAAAACAGGGGTGACGCTACGCACCGAGCAGCAAGATCAGGGTCACGACCCCGAGCACCCCCGCGACGATCTCCGCGACACTCGGGCCTTTCTTACGCCGGGATCGGTCGTGGCCGCCGTGGTACATCGGCATGTGCGAGCCGCGCATCGTGCAAGCACCGCGCGCGCGATTTGTGAAAGCTCGCGCGATCGAAATTATTTGGAGCTGCATAAAATTATTATCTATCACTCGGAGTAGCCAGGTCATCACCGCCCATCGACAAGTCCGGTGCTCCACTCCATGATGCACGCGCACACGCTCGTGACCGCGGGATGGGTCCGCCACGCGCCGCGTTGCGCGGCGCGTGGTTGCCGCGACAGCGACACCCCGCGTCGCGTCGCGTCGACATCGATGTCGAGGCCGTCGACGTCGACGAGATGCGCAAAGCGCGTGAACGGTGTTTCCAGTACGGAGCACGCGCTCGTGGACGTGGAGGCCGTGGTGCGATGCACGCGGGTCGCGCTTGCGTCTGTGTTCGCGGCGGGGGTGCTGTCACTCAGTCCGATCTCTTTCTTCGCAACCGCGCCGTCGTTCGCGGAACCAACCGTCCAAACCGAAACGTCCGAGGTCCGGTCAGGGCAGGACACGTCAGCTGATTCGCAAACGAAAACTACGGATGAATCTTCCGTCTGGGCGAGCGGCGGGGCCCCTTTACCCCTTTCCGCGTCCGCGCCCCTGCCCTCCGAGGTGAAAGCTTTGGAAAAGGCGGCGCTGACCTTGGGAAAGGCGAGTGCGACTGTTGGTGGTGAGAAACAACAAAAGGAGTCAAGAGGCGAACGCACCGCCGGGCGGTTGAAGGAGCTGAACGAACTGCGGGTGGAGTTGGATTTGAAGGAGCTGGAGGTGCGGCAGAAAACGCAGGAGCTTCTTCGCACGGAACAAACAGGCGCGGTGTTACAGGAGGAACTGGAGCTGGCGCGAAGGCTGAACGGGATTCTGAAGAGCGAGCTGGAGAGGGTCACCGAGGAAAGCAAGCTGTCAATTGGTTTGTGCGCGCAAATAGGAGGGCCGTTTTGAGTTTACTAAGTTTTGGATGGATTTATGGATGGATTGCTAGTCGACGCGGATTTAATGGACGCGAAAGATAAAGACAATACAAACACCTCAACTTAATCCATAAGAAAAACACTTACACCACGACGTTCACGCACCCACCACCTTCCACACCAGCAGCGTCCCGTCCCCACCACCCACCGAGGCGACCCACGCGTTGTCGCCGGAAAACTGGACGTCCTTAACGCGCCCGCCGTGCGCTTGGTGTTTCTTCTCACCCGCGTTTTCGCAAACGCACGGGTGGTTCAAAACGGAAACCCCCCCGGATGCGTCGCCCGCGACGAGGTGCTTTCTATCCGAAGACACGTCGATGGAGTGTACATTTGAAGAAACACCCATCACCGGGAAACCCGCGGTGCTGCAGTGCGTGCACCATTTCACGTCGCGCGTCTCGCCGACCCACGGGGTCTTTTTTGAACACCTCGTTTCTTTTCGTCCGTCGTCCCTACCTCCGTCTTCCCGAAAAAGCCAGTGCAGCAGCTCGTTTCCCACGCACTGCGATCGCAAAAGAGTTCCGTCCTCGCTCCAGTCAAGCGCGCGCACGGTCGCGCTGTGGCCTTTGCCCTTTGCCACCAGCGCGAATGCGCCGTGGACGTTGGCGTAGACTCGCACGGTTCGGTCGCCGCCGGTCGCGGCGAGATACGACGCGTCCGGCGAAAACGAAACGGCGGAGATTCTGTTTTGGTTTTTGATGCAGGCCTCGGACCATCCGGGGAACGGCCGTGTGCTTCGCTCGCGCGCGACCGGCGTGGTCTCTGCGACCAGCACCAGCGTTCGCGCGTTGAGCACGACGAGGCGTCCGTTCTCGAAACCGGTCGCTAACAGCTGTCCGTCGGGCGAAAACGCGACGCAAAGACCGCGCGCGCCGTCGCCGACGTCCTTGGCCGCGATTTGCGCTCGCGTCTCCGCGTCGCACAAACGCACCCACCCGTCACTCCCCACGGTGGCGCACACACTGAATTTCGGGTGCCAGCTCACTGACTCCACGGTACCAGTCGCGCCCGCGATGCGCACTCTCGCGAGACTGGATGTCACCTCCCAAAGGTCACACCCGGCGGTGCCAGCGAAGCACGCGACGCGAGAAAAAAGGCTAGAAGAGTCGGACGACGTTTTTGCGTCTGAGGAATTGGGTACCACACTTGTGTTGCCCGTGTCACCCAGCGCGTCGCAGTCCGCTACCGCCCACGGCGCGACGCCAAGCGGTTTCATGGGGAAACGGCCGGGATGAGAAACAGCAGGGTCACTCTCAACCCCCCAAGGCCGGTCCGCGGCGCGCGAAGGTGCGGCGTTTTTTGTCGTCTCGGTTTGAACAGTTTGAACCGGTAAACACGCATCAGAAACCGGTCGAGTCTCCGACCTTCGCGAAACGCCGTCGTTTTCGTTACCCGTCCCCTTCCGTGTCGTCGCCTCCGTTCTGTCCTCCGGCATCACCGCGAGCGACCTGATTCGCGGCGGGGCGTGGCCGTCCCCCAACGGGTGCGTCAAGGAAATTTCCTCGAACGGGTCGTCGTGGATGTCGTCTTTTGTGTCGCGCAAGCGCCAGGCCAAAACGCGCCCATCTGCGCCCGCCGATACGACCGCGTTTTCGGTTTCCAGAAACACCAAACAGCGCACGCCTTTGGTGTTTTCTTTTTGCGGATTTTGTACCGAAGGTGCGTTGCCTTGGTTTCGGTGGCCATGCGCACTTCGGACGATCCTTTTAAGTGCTCTTTTTTCTGAGCAGAAAACCGCCAAACTTCCGTCGTCCGCGCCCACCAATAAAGTGCCCCCGGGAAGGAAACACGCGGCGTGAATGGAAAAGGTTTTTTGTTTCCCGAAACACAAAGGCCGCCCCACCCACCGCCCATCACCGTCCTTGCGCCACAGCTTGACGTGCTTCGCGCCGTACGTGACGAACTCGAACGACCTCTCAGGCTTTTCTTTTTGGGAGATGGCACGGCCTGCGTCCCCGAACGCGGCGAGCCCGGACGCGAACGGCTTTTGCGAGGACTTTTTCGGTGCGTTTTTTCTTTTCTGCTCCACGAAAACGCGAAACGGGTTGAACAACGCGCCCCAAACGGCGGGCACCGCGGCTTGTGCGCTTGGAAAAGACACCAACGGCCCGTTGTTATTTGTGTTTTTTACGTTATTTGTGCCCCCAGTGTGTTTCCGCCAGTCCCACAGGAACACGGTGTGCTTGTCGTCGCTCCCCACTGTTAACAAATGTTCGCCGTTTGGCGAAAACGCAAGCGCGACGAACGACCGCGCGTACCCGAGGCGGTCGGTCACCCTGATACCAATAAAAGAAAGTGTCAGTCTTGTATGTGCAAACAGCGTTGGGATTTGAGAAAGGCCCAATACTTACCTGGCCAATTCCACACATTGCGACGTGGAAGCACAACCGGGTTGTACCTCGCTTGACCACACACACGCAGACGGATTGGCGCCGCCGTCGCCGGTGGCGAAGGTGACGCCGTCGGGGTGCGCGGCGATGGCGCGTATGTCGCGGGCGTGGCCGCGAAAAAAACGCTGGACGATGAAAAAGAAAACGTCAGTCTCGAGTCTATGGGTGTACTGTATGGGGGATTGGGTATAGTAATCGGGCCGAACAGTCTACTTGTGCTGTATGTAGTTGTTGCCATTACTGGTAAATGTTACTAGTACTGGCAATGCTACATACATCACAAGTAGTGCACTCGACTAGGGGATGTAATCAGTCGTCCGGGATTTGGGAAATACAATACGCACCTGTTTGTGCGTCTTCGGGTCATACACCACGCCGAGCGCGCCCGCAAAGTAAACCAGCGTTTTGCGCTTCGTGGCGTGCACCGAGTTTCCCAGAACCTTGGCGCCCGGGAACCCGTGCGCGTGGTTCAATTCCAGGGAAATTCTAGGTGCCTGCATCGACCGGACCGCGATGGCACCGCCTTTTTCGAGCCAGTCGCTCGGCGTCTGCGTTGCGCCGACGCTTCGCGGGGTTGTTATTTTCCCGAAAAATTGCGCGTCGTCGGCGTCCGCGAACGGGCCTTTTTTTACCTCCTCCTTCCCCAAAACTCGGCTTTGTTTCAAAATCAACCACTTCACGAACACCTCGTACGGCATTTGCCCGTGGTTATCGAAGCCCACTTTTCCGAAAACCGCCTTGACTTCCGCATCGGTCATGTCCCGCACCCCCAACGCCCACCACACTTTTTTGAATTCAGCGGGGGTCACTGAACACTTTCCCATCGTTCCAGGTTTCTTCGCCTCACCCGATGTTTCCCTAGCGCGCTCAACCGCAACGAACGCATCAAGCACCGCGGCGCCTTCCTGTTGGTGGTGCGCGCGCTTCATCGCACACGCCACGCGCATCTTGCGCCACGCGTCTGTCAGGTGCGAGTCAGAAACAGACCGGGCGTTGGCGTTGCTCGAAACCAACACGCGTCTCGTTTCCGTATCTGAGATTTTAAAAAGAAAAGTCAGTCCTGTATGCGCAATCAGTCTGCGGAATGTGTTAAATGGGAAATACTTACCACCACCCATCGCTTCAGGAACCCTCGCGAACCTTCCCGCGGGTTTGCCGTGCGCATCCGTGTCCCACATGGGAGGGCGATACTCGCGACGTCTGCGCTCGCGGCGTTCGTTCTGGGGGCGGGGAGGAAAAGGAGGAAAGGTCGATGTGGGGGGGAAGGGTGGTCAACGTCGTGTCGAGATTTGCGACACAAATGTCACGAGAAGAAATGCTCGCGTGCCGAGACTCTTCATCGGCGGGGCACGGCAAGCGGGGTACAAGTCGGCCGCACCTCTCGAGCGGCGGCACCCATATCTGGCTCAAGCACGCCGAGGCCGGCGCGGCGAGACATCGTGAAGTGGGCGCGCGGTTGTGCCACGAAGATGGCGTTTCGGACCGTTTGAGAGAAAGAGCAAGTGGGGACGAATCTTGCTTTTGGGCACCGTCTTTTTTTCCCACCCACAGAGTTTTTTCACCGCCCAGATCTGGGCAATGCACACTTCGCGGCGCACCCCTTGACGTCGCGTTGGTGTTTCGGCAACGATGAACATGCCCGGCATGATGGGCCGTGGGGGCATGATGGGAGGTGGCCCTCCGGCTTCATCCGGGGACACACCCCAGGTTGATACCGCGGAGAACGTCCAGATCTCTTCGTTGGCGTTGCTCAAGATGTTGAAGCACGGTACGTGTTCTTGACAGCAGGTGTGCGGTTCGAGGACCGCGTGCGACGAACCCGCGCGATCGGACACGAAGAAACTTGGAAACGCAAAGCCCGACCCGCGAACGTTGGACGCTTCGAAACAACCGACGTGTCTCGGTACCAACCCCGTCCAAAGGAAGCCCCGATCGGGACGTCACGTCGGGTTTTTAAACGTTCGGGTTTGTCGCCGGATTTTTTCTCAAAAGCAAAAAGAATCTGGATTGATTTTCCATCTCCTTCTCCAGTCTCCATCTCCATCTCTCTGACCTTCTCTCCGCTTTCCTTCCCTTCCTCTTTCTGAACCAGGCCGCGCCGGCGTCCCCATGGAGGTCATGGGGTTGATGCTCGGGAGTTTCGTGGACGAGTACACGGTGAAGGTGGTTGACGTTTTCGCGATGCCGCAAAGCGGCACGGGGGTCAGCGTCGAGGCCGTTGACCCTGTTTTCCAGACCAAGATGCTGGATATGCTGAAGCAAACTGGACGAGAAGAGATGGTGGTGGGGTGGTACCACTCACACCCCGGGTTCGGGTGCTGGCTTTCGGGGGTTGATATCAACACGCAGCAGGCGTTTGAGCAGCTCAATCCGCGGTTAGTGTCGATCGTGATCGACCCGGTGCAGAGCGTGAAAGGCAAGGTCGTGATCGACGCGTTTCGGTTAATCAACCCGCAGACGATCATGCTTGGCCAGGAACCGAGACAGACGACGAGTAACTTGGGTCACCTGAACAAACCCTCGATTCAAGCCTTGATTCACGGGCTGAACCGGCATTACTACAGCATCAACATTTCGTATCGCAAAAACACGCTGGAGGAGAAAATGTTACTCAACCTGAACAAAAACAAGTGGTCGCAGGGGCTGAGAGTCACGGACTTTGGGAAGCACGACAAGGAAAACGAGAAGGTGGTGCTGGAGCTGAAACGCCTGGCGGACCGGTACGAAAAAGCAGTCATCGAAGAGGACCAACTCACCGCGAAGGAACTGATGGTGAAGAACGTGGGACGCCAAGACGCCAAGAAACACCTTTCCGAAAACGTGCGGAAACTCATGAGCGACAACATCGTGCAGACGCTGGGGACGATGCTGGATACGATTTGTTTCTAAACGTGCGGTGGTGTGTGGCGAGGGAGCAGGAGGCGAGGGCGCGACCTTTTCGGGATCCACGTGAAGGAGACGCAGGTGAAACTTTCTCATAAATTCCAACTTTCGTCTCCTCTTTCTTTTTTCGTAGTTATCGTATCGTTCTTTCGTCCCGTGGTCCCAAGTGCTTTTTCTCGGACGTTCCTTGACACGACGAACCGCGCCTGCCGCCGCCACACGTCTGTTTGAAATATCCCCGTGGAAAACCGAGGGTGGGCGTTCCCTTGGACGCACACCTGGGAGCCGTCGAACCTTGCGTTTTCGGGTCGACGTCACGGTTCCGCGTTTTAGCGCCTGCGTAGGAACTGCAGGTCGTCATCGCACCATGCGCGCCTCCCGTTCTCCGCGCGCGCGGCTACTCGCGCTCGCGTTAGCGGTAACAAGCGCGCTCGCCTTCCTCTCCCCCGCCACAGCCCTGACGTTCCCGTCGGAAACGCGGAAGTTGCTCGCGCTGAAGCGCGAGTTGACCGAGCGAGGGCTGGGCTACCTCCTGGACACTTGGGTTTGCGACGACACACAGTGCGACCCGTGCGGCCCCACCGCAGGCGCGTCCGACTCGTGGGGCGCGTGGCACTACGTCGCGTGTCGCGTTTTACCCAAACGCGAGCGCGACGCCGAGGCGTCACGGCCTGAGAACGCGGCGGTGTCTGCGTTTGACGACGGGAGTTTAGACACCTCTCCGAACAGACGCAAAAGAAAAGAAAAAAAGGAAACCTACTACGCCGTGACAAACATCCACCTCAGTGATTTGAACATCGAAGGAACGTTCGAGTCGTTGCTCACGTTTCTGTGTCCGTTGTCGCACTTACGCGAGCTCGACATCGACGGCGGGCGGATGACCGGCCCACTGCCGGAATGGCTCGGGGACTGTTTCCCGAAACTCACCGAGCTGGATTTGTCGCACAACAATTTGGGCGGCGTTTTACCGACGAAGCCGTGGGCGCTCATGAGCGAGTTGCTTCAAGTGAAACTCGAGGATAACCGGCTGACTGGTTTGATACCACCTGAGCTGTCGTATTTACCCAATTTACGCGTGCTTTGGCTGGACGATAACGACTTTTACGGCCCAATTCCCCCTGAGCTAGGCCAGCGCCTAACAAGGTTGCTCTCGTTCAACGCGGAGGACAACCCGAAACTGTGCGGCCCGGTTCCGGCCGTTGCCGTGGATTGGCGGTGGCACCTGGACAACCAGCAAGACCAGGTCCGGGACTGGTTCGCGTTCTGCGAGAAAGACCCGTGCGGGGTGTTCGTGCTGGGTGGGACACAAGTCGGCACTGCGTGTCCTGGGATGTACGCCGAGGCGTCCCCGTCTTCCCGAGGCGAAAGCTTCGGGTGTGGCAAGGCTTTCGACCAGTGCGGAGGCACCGTGGCGGCGCGGCTTGCTACCCGTTCCGAGTGGAACAGCGTTTCAAGTGAAAAACTGGATGACACGAACTCCATTGTCGTGGACGTACCGTTTAACGGGTCCAAGTGTTGCCGCCGAGGAAACTACTGCGCCGAAATTCCCGTCACGTCGCCGTGCAAAAACGGATCGAACGCTTGTGCTTTTCTTCAGTGCACCCCAATCGACGGCGCCAAGGTACCCCCGAAAACGAAAGTGCCGCCCGAAGTTATCCAGGAGTGGCGCACTGAAATCAATCAAGGAAAGGACGCGCAAAATATTGTATGCGCACCCGCGTTCGCGCAGTGCGGCGGCACGGTCGGGTGGACCGGGCCAACGTGCTGCGAAGGCAACGCGCCTTGCGTTCGCACAAACGAATACTTCGCGCAGTGCGATCCTTCGGAATGCGCGGCGTTTGGAAAACAGTGCGGCGGCGAGTTCGACGGCAACAGCGACACAGCTGGAAATCCAGACTGCTGCCGCGCCGGTTCCGAGTGCGTCATACGTACTGCTGGGTACCACGAGTGCGTGCCGTTTTCGAAACTTGAACCAATCAGTTTGCTTTCCGATTCCTTCGCCCGGGTTTCGCAAACCGGCAAACTCAAACGCGCGGACGCGGCGAACGGGGACAATTTCTGGAAAGCCGAGCGCAAGGGCGAGTGCGTTTCAGTTCACGAGCAGTGCGGCGGGTTCGTCGGGGACGACGAATCGAAACCCTACGTAACCGCGACGTGCTGCGGCGCGCGCACTCAGTGCGTTCGCAAAAACAAGTGGTACGCGGCGTGTTCAGTTTGCGCCGATACTTACGGCCAGTGCGGCGGCGCCGAGTTCGCGGCGGGTGGAAGCTGTTGCGCGGAGGCGGAAGATACCTGCGTCGAGGTGGACGAATACTACTCCCAGTGTTTGCCGAGTTAAGATGACTTACGTTGACGTGTGACAGCAACGTATCACTACTGCTGCACATTACCAGTTGACTTGTGATGCCAATACATCACTGCTGCGGACACAGTATACTACTAACTGCGGACACATACAACTACCACACGCTGCTCCACGAAAAGTTTCATCACAGCTCGTACTTCTTCTCCTCCATCCCGGTCGGCGCTTGCACTTCCGTTTTCTTGGCGCCGATTTCCGACCAGTTCGTGCTCAAAACCGTCCCGCCGCTTTCCTGGAACGACTTGTTCATCGCGCGTCTTGTTTCCTCGTCCGCTTTGCCGTAAATGTCACGGAAAAGCTTGTTCAACGCGGCATCCCCTTCCGGTTTCTCCTCCTCCTCCTCTTTCGTTAATTCGCTTTCAAGCTTGTCCCAATCCGTGATTTTTTTGGTCGCGTATCCCGCTTTCGAGGACGGGTACGCGTCGCCCCCTGGTTTCGATGGATCGGAAAAGTTCAAAGGCTGTGTCGCCCCGTTCCGTTCACCAATCGTCAAACCCGTCCACTGAACAGGTTCGCTTTTCATTAACCTGCACTCCAGCTTTGACGGCGCCGCGGAAAACGTACACCGCGCTGGATCGATTTCGCCGAAAAGGGTCAACGAAAGCGCGAATCGCGACGACGCGATTTTCACAGAAACGGAATCTTTCGTCACGTCAAACAAGCAATCCTTCGCGTCGATGTTACGGGCCATGATCTCCAACGTGACGTGTGTCGTGGACTGGTACCACTGGTGCGCGTACGTGACCGGTTTCGTGTCGCTCGCGTCTGGTTTCTTTTCGTCATCGTCACTCGCGGAAATTTCGCCCTCCCCGCATTTCCCGAGCCACTGCAGCAGCTGTCTTGGCATCGGGTCTAGTTCCCGTGCTTTCAAAAAGCTCTGCCTGGCATCGTTTGTCCTGCCTAGCTCGAACAACGCCATGCCTTTCCGCATGTGCGCTTTTGCGTTGCCAGGCGCCAGCGCCACGGCTTGTTTGGCGTCTTCCAACGCTTCAGTGGGTCGCGCAAGTTTCAGAAGCGTCGCGGACCGGTGGATCCAGGACGACGCGTTTTCGGGGGATGCCTCCACGACCTTGGTGTACAACTCGAAAGCACAAGCGAAGTCGTCGTCCACGAAAGCCTCCATCGCAAGGGAGGCGAGCGAGGGCTCGGGGTCAGACGCCATGCCGCCGCGCGTGAGTCCACACCCGAAGGCGATGGAAGATCTGGCGAAGGAGGAAGATGGTGTCTGCTGCTTCTGCTTTTCGTTTCGTCCGCCGATTTTCGTTAAGAAAAAGCTCTCGTCGAGACAGTCTGTGTTGCGCGGGGGCGCGTGCGCGTGCGGTCTGCGGGTCCGCGATGGCGTCTTCGCGTTCTGCGCGTGCATCGCGCGCGCACGACGCCGCACCCTCGCGGGCGGACGACTCCGAGGATAAAGGTGGTGGCCTCCCCGGCGAACACGATGCGGGGGATGGCAAAAAAGAGATTTCAAGAAAAAAAATCCTCGTCGTCACCCATCGCGGCGCGACGTTAACCGAGCGCGTCGTGGACGCTTACACCACGGAGTACAGAGTGACGCGCAGTGTACGAGCTGTTGTTTTGAGCTCATACGCACCCGCGTGGTGCGTCCTCGCAGTAGCTTTAGCAGCAACCGAGTGGACGGTCGCGACGAAACGAGACGGCGCCGGCGATGGGTGGATTGGAAAATTTCGCGAAACGAAATTAGCGTGGTTCGCAGTTGCCGCGTTCGCAATCGCGACGCGCGTCATGGCCAACACCGTGGTCGCCGAGTCCCTTGTGGTGATGCGACACGTGGGCGTGCGCTTGTCAAGCCATTCCCTTGTGCCGCTTCGCAAAAAAAGAAAAACAAAGTTCCTCGACGTGGACCGACTGAAGTCAATCGTGGTGAACGAAGCGCTCGGGGCGAAGGGCGTTTGCGTGGTTCTGTGTTTTCGGTTTTTTGGCGACGGCGACGACCACGGCGAACACGTTTCGGCGAACAGTTTTGGTGATACGATGCATACAGAAAAGGGCTGTACGACGCCTACGGAAAAGCAAAGCAACTCGTTGACAACCCCCCAAAACCGTCGCGTCGCACTCGTGTTTCCCGCGTTGCGGCCGGGCTTGCCGATTATTAAACAAGTGTACCGAAGCGCCCACGCCGCGCTGTTTTCGGAGGAGGACGGGGACGACGACGACGAAAATTCAAAAAGCCAAACCGACGACAATAGCGACGACGATAGCGACTCCTTTAGGTGCCTCCCCGGCCCCGCGAGCGGGCACGGCTGGTGGAGGGGACGGGACGGCAAGGAGAATTGTGGCGGCGATGACGAATTTGAGGGGCTCTTTGAGGAGGAAGCCATGAATACAACGGCAAAAGACGGCGCTCCGAACGGTCCGTCCGTTTCTGCGCGAAAACAAACCGAAACCCAAAAAAACCGCCACTCCATCTTGATGGTTTCCGACTTTTTCCTCCCCAACCTTGGTGGAGTGGAGGTTCACATGTTTTCCTTGGCGCAGCGTCTGTTGGAACGCGGCCATCGGGTCACCGTGTTAACGCACGCGTACGGAAACCGGTGCGGCGTGCGGTACATGACCAACGGCTTGAAAGTGTACTACGCCTTTCGCGTGCCGGTGTACGCCGGGTGTACGTGTCCGGACCTTTTCGGTAATTTCAAGTTACAGAGACAAATAATGCTCCGTGAGAAAATAACCCTGGTGCATGCGCACCAGACTTTTTCCGTGATGGGCCACGAAGCGATATTCCACGCCCGAACGATGGGGTACAAGTGCGTGTTCACGGACCACTCGCTTTTCGGGTTCAGCGACACGAGCGCGATTCACATGAATAAACTGCTGGTGCTCACGCTCGCGGATTGCAACCACGTGATCTGCGTGTCGCACGTCGCCAAGGAAAACACGGTGCTGCGGTCGGGGATCCCGCCGAAACGCGTCTCCGTGGTGCCCAACGCGGTGGACCATGTACGATTCAAGCCGGATGACGTGCCGCCGGGATCCAACTCCAACCGCGTGGTCGTCGCGGTGACCGCTCGGCTGGCGCGCCGCAAGGGCGTGCACTTGTTAGCCGCGGGTACGCGTCGCGCGTTTCCCAAATCCGCCACACGATGTTTGCCCATACAAGGACTGACACTTTTTATCTCTAACGCTGGTGACTGTTGTCCACACGGCGCGATATACGCGACGTTAACCACTTTTCGTGTAACAACCACAGTGATTCCAAATGCGTGCGCCGCGTTTCCCGAGGTGGATTTCCTAATCGCGGGGGACGGACCGATGCGCGGCGTGCTGGAGACAATCGTGAAGGAGCACGGCTTGACAAAAAGGGTCACGCTGTTGGGCGCGGTGGTACGTGCATAATTTCCCAAATCCGACACACTGTTTTACCTCTAACGCGCCTGTGACGGTTCGGACCTTTCGCGTAGGGACTGTTCCGACCGATTACCCTCCCTGTTGACCAGGCCATCGTCCAA
>TARA_B110000238_G_scaffold201182_1_pt1 | contig 13552 bp, 11 predicted proteins | sample TARA_B110000238 | Tara Oceans TARA_B110000238 (sample SAMEA4397569) | marine metagenome | biome: Polar Biome; feature: [SRF] surface water layer (ENVO:00010504); material: water (ENVO:00002006), including particulate matter (ENVO:01000060) such as... | depth 5 m | reverse complement strand
GAACCTAAAGATTACAAACCACATTGGAAAAGTTGGGATTTGAACAATCTACCAATGTTGCCAGAACGTTTTGATACAAAAGTTACTGGCGATGCAGGGATCAAAAAACAATTTAATATTGTAAAATCTTTGTTTGACAAAGCAAGTGTTGTGATCAATTGTGGGGATGCAGGAACGGAAGGAGAGCTTATTCAGCGTTGGGTAATTAATCAATGTGGTTATAAAGGCGAAGTGCAACGCCTATGGATTTCATCGTTAACAGAAGAAGCCATAAAAGAAGGATTCAATAATTTAGAATCTTCTGAGAAGTATGATAATTTGTATTATGCAGGCTATTCTAGAGCTATTGGAGATTGGCTTTTAGGCCTAAATGCTACGCGTTTGTACACCATAAAATTCGGAGGATATAAGCAAGTTTTGTCAGTTGGTAGAGTGCAAACTCCTACTCTAGCAATGCTCGTAAATCGGTATGTAGAAATTCAGAATTTTAAACCAGAACCTTATTGGGAATTGCAAACTACCTATAGAAGTACGCTTTTTAATTACGAAGATGGTCGTTTTTTAAAAGAAGAAGACGGTCAAGTTTTAGCAAACAAAGTAAAGGAATCTGACTTTGAAATCGTTTCTGTGACCAAAAAGAAAGGAAAAGAGTATGCACCCAAATTATTCGATTTAACAGGCTTGCAGGTTTATTGCAATAATAAATTTGGCTTTTCTGCGGATGAAACCCTGAAAATGGTTCAGAAGTTATATGAAATGAAAGTAGTGACCTACCCCAGAGTTGATACTACTTTTCTACCGAATGATGTATATCCGAAAATTGCGGGTATTTTATCTAAATTGACAAATTATAACGAGTTAACACAGTCTCTTTTAGAAAATAAAATAAAGAAAACGAAACGTATTTTTGATGATACTAAAGTAACAGATCACCATGCAATAATTCCGACAGGAATTCAAGGGAATTTGCAATACAATCAGCAAAGAGTATACGATATTATTACCCGCCGATTTATTGGAGCTTTTTACCCGGATTCGGATGTTTCGAACACTTCTGTAATTGGCAAAGCTGCAGAGGTTCCTTTTAAAACAACAGGAAAAGAAATTTTGTCCAAAGGTTGGCGAGTTGCATTTGAAACCGAAGAAAGCAAGGCAAAAAAAGAATTAAACGAACAGGCAACGCTGCCCTCTTTTGTAAAAGGTGAAAAAGGAGCGCACGAACCTTCTTTTTTACAAAAAGAAACAAAACCTCCAAGAAATTTTACAGAAGCAAGTTTATTACGCGCAATGGAAACTGCAGGAAAGCAGGTAGATGATGATAATTTGCGCGAGCTCATGAAAGAAAACGGAATTGGAAGACCCTCTACGAGAGCGAGTATTATTGAAACTTTATTCCGAAGGAAATATATTGAACGGAAGAAAAAACTGGTTTTACCAACCCAAACAGGCATTGATTTAATAAATATTATAGACAATGAACTTTTAAAATCTGCCGAATTAACTGGTCGTTGGGAAAAGCGTTTAAAAGAAATTGAACGTGGAGAATTCAATGCAGGAACTTTCATTAACAACATGAAAAAAATGGTGGATGAATTGGTATATGAAGTTCGTTCAAATACCTCTAAAAAAAGGATCTCTTCAAATACGCCAGCCGTTAAAAATAATGAGGAAAGAAACCAATCTCCCGTTAAAAAAGCAACAAGTAAAACAAGTACAGTAAACAAAAAACAAGTAGCAGGAAAAATCTGTCCAAAATGTGATAAAGGGCAACTTTTAAAAGGTTCTAACGCTTATGGATGCTCTGAATATAAAAATAATTGCGATTTTAAAATTCCGTTTGAAATCTATGGGAAAAAAGTATCCGAAAATCAACTAATTAGATTGATTGGTAAAAATTGTACCACCAATTTAAAAGGCTTTAAAGTAAATGGAAATTCTGTGGAAGGTTTGATCCGTTTTGATGAAGATTTTAAGCTGAAATTAGAAACTAAAAAAGCGGTTACTTTAAAAGAAGAATCATTAAAAAAATCTGCAAGCTCAAATGAGATTGCTTCGCCAAAAACTCAAAATGATAAAGATAAGATCCCTTGTCCTAAATGTAAAAAAGGGAACATTTTAAAAGGAAAAACCGCTTATGGTTGTTCGGACTATAAAAAAGGCTGTGACTTTGTTTTTAAATTTGATGAAATTAAAAAAATTGCTCAAGGACAATCCTTAACAAAAGAATTGGTTATTGAGATTATCTCAAACTAATTTTTCATCATCTATAAAGATCTCACAGGTTTTAAAAACCGATGAGATCTGAAAGTAATACGTAAACCAAATCTAGTCCTGATTGAAGCATTTTTTTGAGCTCTTTTTTCCTTCTCAGAAAAAAACGAGTGCCTTTCGACTTCGCCCAAGATAAACTGCAAGCGGAAAATAGCTTCAAAAAAAAACTAATCAATCATGTTTTTTAAATAAAACTGTTCTACTTTTTCTCTTGCCCAAGGTGTAGTTCTTAAAAACTTTAAGCTCGATTTATACGTAGGATTATTTTTAAAAGCATTAATGTTTAAGGTGTCTCCTAGATCTTCCCAACCATATTCTAGAAACAATTGCTCTAACATGGTGGCTAATTTTATTCCGTGTAAAGGATTATTGGGTTGTTCTGTGCTCATTTATATTGTTGAATTCGCTATTTGTACTATTTCCTCCGAACTAAAAATAGACTGATTTTTATTATTTTTAGCGAGTTTTTGCATGCCACTCGCTATCTTTTCTGGATGAATCATTTTATACTTTGCTAAACCACCTTTCATAAAAGGATTTATGAAGCTCATAAATCCTTTTCCGATATTTTCACCCAATCTAAATTCATCGCGATTACCTCCAATTAAAGAAGGTCTTAAAATATAAGTGTTTTTAATTTTTTGATGTAAAACGTCTCGCTCCATTTCACCTTTTGTTTTGCTATAAAAAACCGAGCTAGTAGCATCTGCACCCATGGAAGACATTACTACAAAAGTATCGATACTGTTTTCTTTTGCAAGTTTTGATGCAGCAACAGGAATGCCGTAATCAATTTGTTTGTATTTAGAACTGTCTTTTGTTTTTGCAGCAGTGGTGCCTACGCAACAAAAAACTTCTTCTGCTGTAAAATCTTTGTTATACTTTTCTAATTGTAATACATCTATCAAATACTCTTCAATTTTGTCATCTTCAATTTTCACAGAGCTTCTGGAAAATAATTTAATTTTTGTGTACGAAGGATCTTTCATCAATTTTTTTAAAAGAATGCCACCTGTTAAACCTGTTGCACCTAAAATTATTGCTGTTTTCCCCATTATTTGTCCAAATTTGGTAAAATAAAATCATTTAAAACAGATTTTTTTGCCATCATTTTTTCAATAGCTTCTGTCGTTCTTGGCGCTTCTCCTGATAAATTTATCGGCCCAGTCTCCGTCACTAAAATATCATCTTCTATTCTAATTCCAATTCCCCAATACTTTTCATTACAAGGACTTCCATCAGGAATATAAATTCCGGGTTCCATGGTAATGACCATATTCTCTTCGAAATTTACATAATTTCCTAGATCATGAACATCTAAACCAATATGATGTGATGTTCCATGAGGAAAATAATTATGCTTTTCATCGACAGTTTTTATAATTCCTAGTTTAAACAATCCTTCATTAATAATTTTTCTTGCGGCTAAATTGGGCGCTTGTATACTTGCACCAATTGTATATAAAGCAATTCCTGCTTCTTGCGCATCATATACCAAATCGTAAATTTCTTTCTGTGCTTTGCTAAATTTTCCATTTGCAGGAATTGTACGCGTTACATCGGCAGTAAAACCTCTGTATTCTGCTCCTAAATCCATTAAAACCAATTCATTACCAACTTTGGTTCGATTGTTTTCTATATAATGTAAAATACAACCATTATTCCCTGCACCAACAATAGAGGGATATCCTTCGTATTCTGCTCCATACTTTTTATACACAAACTCGTGAATACCTTGCAATTCTGTTTCAGACATATGAGGCTTCATGGCTTTCATCACTTCTATTTGTCCCACAGCAGAAATACGGACAGCTTTGGTTAATAACACTAATTCTTCAGCTGTTTTTACCTCTCTCATTGTTGCCATTTGTTCTGGTAAAAAATCTAAATTTATGTTTGTTTTTGGCTTTAAAGCCAAAGATATTTTTTGTTGAAATTCTATTTTTAAAGCATCAGTTGCAGCAGTTTTATACCCTTTAATTAAATCATCTTCATTAATTTCAGGAGAACGTATTGCTAATCTATCTATAATACTTATTACGTTTGCACTGCTCTCTATTGGATTTTCTGCAATATTACTATACACATATTCTTGCATTCTTGATAAATATATAGAAGGATCATACCCTGCTTTTATTTTAAAACTTTTTACCAAATTAAAAACATCAGCACCCCCTAAATCTCGGTAATCGTCTTTAAACTTTTCTATGAATACTTTATCAAATTTTTTAAAATCAATCGTAGACTTAACAAAATCTTCAGCATTCATCGCCATTTCAAAACCTAATTCTTTAGTTGCCCCTTCAGTTCCTAAACGCTTTCCATTCCATTGTTCTGCTCTTTTATCCCGTTTTTGAACATATAAAATTTCATTATAAAAGTTTCCATTTTCATCTGTTTGATCATCAGAAAACATCACTAAAACACCATTTGGTTCTCTATAACCTGTTAGATAATAGAAATTAGGATCTTGATGAAATATATAATCTACGTCATTTGCTCTGTTTCTTAAAGGATTTGAAAAAACAACCGTGACCGAATTTTCTGGCATTTTAGCACGTAAAATAGTACGTCTTTCTTTATGGAATTCTTTGGATAAATAATCTTTAGGTGTTTGTGAAATGATATTTGTTGTTAAAAACAAAAAGATAACTGCTACTATATTAAAAAACTTCATTTTACTAATTTTTTGTGTATCCTCAAATGTAATATTATTTCTTTTTTAATTTATATATATTAACAGAATTTTAGTGATTGTTTATTATGAATTTTTCAATAATTTAGCGCCAAATTAAAGAATCTACACATGAAAAACATAGCTTTACATCAAGTTCACGAAAAGTTAGGAGCAAAAATGGTGCCTTTTGCAGGATATAACATGCCAGTGTCCTATGAAGGTGTTACTGCAGAACATTTAACCGTTAGAGAATCTGTGGGCGTTTTTGATGTAAGTCACATGGGTGAATTTTTAGTTGCAGGAGAAAATGCATTAGCATTGATTCAAAAAGTGACCTCTAATGATGCTTCAAAATTAGAAATTGGGGACGCACAATATAGCTGTTTCCCTAATGAAGATAATGGAATTGTGGATGATTTAATTTGTTATCGAATTCAAGAAAATCAATATTTATTGGTTGTTAATGCTTCGAATATTGAAAAAGATTGGAATTGGATTTCGAAATACAATGAAAACTTTAATGCTGATTTAGAAGATGTATCTGATGAGTATTCTTTGCTAGCAATACAAGGACCTATGGCTGTTGAAGCAATGCAATCTTTGTCTCCTCTAAATTTAGCAGAAATTTCTTTTTATAAATTTAAAGTAGGCGAGTTTGCAGGGGTTGAAAATGTAATTATTTCTGCAACGGGCTATACCGGTTCTGGCGGATTTGAAATTTACTGTAAAAATTCTGAAGCTGAACAAATCTGGAACAAAGTTTTTGATGCCGGTTCGGCATACGATATTAAACCAATTGGTTTAGCAGCAAGAGACACTTTACGTTTAGAAATGGGCTATTGTTTGTATGGAAATGATATTGATGACACCACCTCACCGATTGAAGCTGGTTTAAGTTGGATTACAAAATTTACTAAAGATTTTGTAAACTCCGATTATTTAGCAAAACAAAAAGAACAAAAACCAGAAAGAAAATTAGTTGCTTTTGAGTTGGATGAAAGAGGAATTCCAAGACAAGATTATGATATTGTGGACGAAAATGGAAATATAATTGGAAACGTAACTTCTGGTACTATGAGTCCTTGTTTACAAAAAGGAATTGGAATGGGGTATGTACCTTTATCATTTATAAAACCTGGAACTAAAATTTATATTCAAGTTCGTAAAAAAGCAATTCCTGCAAGCATTGTAAAGTTGCCATTTTATAAAGGATAAAATTAAGTCATAAAAAAACCTCATTACCGAAGCCTCGTTAGTGAGGTTTTTGCATTTAAAAGACGTATTTTTGCTAGCGAAAATAGTACTCGAATAACACCTCACTAAAAACAAATTATATGAGCTTTTTAAAGGCAGAATGGCGAAAGTTAGCCTTCGCTAACTATGAAGTTGACCCCAGTATTTTGGCAGAATATGTTCCGCCAGGAACTGAACTCGATTTATGGGAAGGAAAATGTTTTGTTAGTTTAATAGGTTTTATATTTTTAAACACAAAAATATTAGGAATAAAAATACCTTTTCATGCTACTGTAGAAGAAGTAAACCTACGTTTTTACGTAAAACGGTTTGAAAATAATACCTGGAAGCGTGGTGCTGTTTTTATAAAAGAAATCGTCTCTAAACCTGCGCTAACTTTTGTAGCAAATACCATTTATAAAGAACACTATGAAACCATGCCTATGAAATATAAATGGGAAGAAAATAGTATGACTAGAAGCGTGTCCTATCATTGGAGAAAAAGCAAGATTTGGCAATCTTTTAAAGTTACCGCTGCGTTAAAAACTTCAGAAATTGAGAAAAATAGTGAAACTGAATTTATTACCGAACATTATTGGGGCTATGCAAAAGTAAGTAATACGGTTACCAATGAATACCAGGTTACACACCCAAGATGGGAACAATATAAAGTAGAAAGTTCTGAAATAAAAGTAGATTTTGCTCTGGTTTATGGAAGAAATTTTGAGTTTTTAAACCATATAAAACCTGCATCTATTATGCTTATTGAGGGCTCTAAAATTACCATTGAAGGCAAAAAGACTATAAAAACCGAGGCTGCGTAAAACAATAGATTACCTAAAATGAATAGAATAGAACTCTTAAAAAAATTCTATTTTAATGTACAATCGTTCGCCAAAAAATGACCGATCTACAAGCTTCAAGAGTGCCGTTTTTAATTTTAAAAAGGGTATGTTTACTCGCTGATATAAATGCAAAATATACCTATGAATTGTCTATTAACTGGTGGCGGAGGAATTGTTGGAAGTCATATTATATTTGAATGGATGCATAAAGCTATTGTTGAAAAAACGGTGCATCATCTTTTTGTGATCATAAGAGATAACGAAAAATCTGCGGTACAACGTTTACACGATATTTTACAAGATCCATCTCGTCCTGAATTTTTAAATAAATTTACTTTAGAAGCTTGTTTAGAAAAAATTACCTTAATTTCTAGTAATATATCTGAAATTAATAAAAAAACATTAGAAGCGTATGATTTCGATACAGTTATACACTGCGCAGGATCAACAAGTTTGTTGCATACTTCCGATACTAAAGAAAAAGTACATACAGAAAATTACCTAATAACAAGACACCTTTTAAATCAGCTACCAACTGCTGTAACTCGATTTATTTATATCAGTACTGCCTATTCTTTTGGTATTCAAAATGAAAAAGTAGGCGATACTATTGAGAGCTATAACGTTACAAACTTCAGAAACCCTTACGAGCAATCTAAATATGAAAGTGAATTGTATGTAAAACAAACGTGTAAGTTAAAAAATATAGATTCACAGATTTTAAGACCGAGTATTATTTGTGGTAGACTCATAGATAAGCCTTTATATGAAACACCAAAGTTTGATGTTTTTTACTCCTTGGCAATGTTTTTAGACAAATACGCAAGTAAAGCAAAAGAAAATTTTAGAGTTTGGGTTGATCAAAAAAGTGGGTTGAATATTGTTCCGGTAGATTTTGTTTCTAAAGCAATTTTATATGCTTTTTTAAACCCGGCGATAAAAGAGCTGAACATTGTAAATCCTGAACAAATATTACATAAAAATTATGTTGATGACTATTTAAAATATTTTAATATTCATTCTTTTGAATATGTAGATGAAAAACCAAAAAACCAAAATGCTCTTGAACAACTATATTACAAGACTATTGGAAGTATTTTTGAAAAATATGTATCTATTCCTGATCTGCAATTCAAACCAGACCTTATTTTAAAGCTGATTGTGGCACTAAAACTAGAGAATAATTTAGGTGTTCATGATAATTTCATGAATCTTATTAATTTTTCCGTTGAAAAAAAGTTTAAAAAAAGCTATTAATTATCTTCACAATAAATTGATTCCATAATTGATCCATATTCCTATAGTTCAATAAAATATTTCTTTAGATTAAAAGCACTCTCTAATTTAATTAGTAAGTGTTTCTAATATTTGGAGTTACTCCTTTAAATATTGATTTTTATGGATTGATGAATAGCACAGCGGTCAATAATTTTTTGTTATGTCTTTATATTAAACGACAAATGCACTCTACTCTCAAACTATTTGTGAAATTTCTCTTTTATTCTGACAAGATTTGCTTTCATTACTGATAATCTTTTTAAAAGACTCAAGACCAAATAATTTAGCCATCAATAAGTTCAGAATAGTATTTTAAATTTCAAATATTAACTTTGAAATATGAAATACAAAAAATAGAGTTTAAAGGAAAAATTAAATCTGTTTGCACTAAATTTATTTTTTTTATAAAGCCAAAAACCCATCAATGAAATTAAAATTAAAACAATTAACGTAATAAAAATAATTAAAGTTTCATAATTTAAAAAATACCTATACCTTTGTATTGTACAAGTTGAATAATACTAGATGATTATGACTAAGGACATACTACCTGATTTACTTTCTTCATGGGAACAAACATACAAAAAAGGACAACTTACTTTGTGGATATTCCTTGCCCTAAAGGATGGACAAAAATATGTTGACGAAATCAAGGAATTTATTGAAAGTAAAACCAATAACACAATTAACTGTGAAGAACAAAGTCTTTATAGAAATTTACGAAAATATGAACATATTGATGTGGTATCCTTTGAAAATAAAAAAGGAAATAAAGGACCTGACAGAAAATATTACTTTTTGACCAAAATGGGAACTGAATTACTTCAGCAATTTATCGAAAGAAATATAAATTTATTCTTCTCTACTGAAATTAATAACCTATTAAAAAAATAAATAAATATGAAATCATTAATTACATCTAATTTAATAAAATTCACATTCGCAACTGCAGTGCTTACAATAATCTTCAGAATTGGTTTAAGCACATCAATAAATAACAAAATGATCGCAGCGGTTATTATATGCTCAATTGTTTATGGAATTCTAATGTGGCTTAACTGTAGTTACTTTGGAAGAAAAGAATATGAATATCTACCAATTTATGACATCGGTTTTAGATTTCATCTTTCTACATTTTTAGTTCATAATATAATTTCAATAGTATGGTTTGTATTTGGATTTGAGTCAAAATATGAGAACATTGAGGTTATTTATATCACCGCTTTAATTTGGTCAACCTTTTTGATCATACATTTAATTTATTATCTTTCAATTAAAAAGTCATCGATTAAGAATTTAGATAAAGAAGATCTATTTGAATAAAAAGAATTAAAAGTAACTATTTAACCTACAGTTTTTCAATGAAGTTCTGTAAGTTTTTTTGGTTATTTTTTTTCAAAATATTTTAACTTTGTTCAATCTTATAATAATATTTTATCAGATGTAAATTATCAATAATTTAAAAAAAAAGATGAACGAAATTAAATGTAAAATTTGTGGCTCAATAAAAATTATTAAAAACACTACAATTACAGATTTTAGCCATGGAAACATAGAGAAAAATCTATCTATTTATATTCAAAAAACAGACAACGCTTTTTTCAACAAATCAGTTAAAGGAGAAATTCAAGCTCAAATATGCGGCGACTGTGGGAACATGGATTTAAAAGTTAGAAATCCAAAAGAATTATGGGAAGCTTATTTAAAATCTAAAATCTAAAAATTAAAAAACATATATTTTATTTTTTCCACAAAATTCATTATCAACTGCAATAAAAGTAATTCTTAAAAAGTAATTCTTGCAATTATTTTAAAATTATCTTTGCACAAAGCATAATTTTATTCATTGGATTCATTAACACAAATAATATTGGGTGCTGCCGTTGGCGAAGCCGTTTTAGGAAGAAAAATTGGTAATAAAGCCATGTTGTATGGCGCAATTGCTGGCACAATTCCAGATTTAGATGTCATTTCTTCCTTTTTTACAGACACCGTAACTGCACTAGAAATTCATAGAGGTTTTACACATTCCATTTTTTTCTCTGTACTATTTGCTCCTATTTGTGCGTTTATTATAACCAGATATGATCGCTATAAAAATATAAAAGATTGGTCTTGGCTTTTCTTTTGGGTATTCATTACGCACCCTATTTTAGATGCACAAACAACTTGGGGAACACAACTTTTTTGGCCTTTAGATATTCGATTAGCGTTTAAAAATGTTTTTGTAATCGATCCATTGTACACACTTCCGTTTTTGGTGTTTTTAATTTTAGCAATGCGTCAAAAAAAAGAAGCTAAAAAAAGACGATTTTATAATAATTTAGGTTTACTAATAAGTAGCATTTATTTGATACTCACTCTAGTTTTAAAGGGTTTCGCTTATCAAGAGTTTAGCGAAGAACTTGCTGCACAAAACATTCCATATAAAACATTAAACACAAAGCCTACACCATTAAATACTATTTTATGGAGTGCAAATATAGAAACAGAACGTTCTTTTTTAATTGGTTATTCTTCTTTTCTAGATACAAGTGCAATTCAATTTTCTAGGTATCCAAAAAATCATTATTTATTGGGAGACTTGGTAGATCATCCGAAGGTAAAAAGAATGGTTGCAATTTCTAAAGGCTTCTATACCGTTAATAAACTAAATAACGTATTATATTTTAATGATCTACGTTTTGGACTATTAAGCATACAACCGAATTCAGAAAATTTTGTTTTTAAATATAAAATTACGGTCGATGAAAAAGGAACTCCTTTTTTTATTGAAGAGCCCAAAGAAAAACGAGATGGTAAAAAATTATTATCTGATTTATGGATCAGAGTTAAAGGAAATTAATCAGGTTTCTATCTTTTGCTTTTTTAGAAAAAATATCCATTCGCATGCACTTGGAAAAAGTCGCATTATAACTTGAATTTAAGATTTATAAAAAAACCCAATGAATTTTCAGTGGGTTTTTTGTTTCTAATCTCTGAACTTATTTCTAGTAATAATCGATTTTAGCTGTTGCTTTAAATCGTTTCCTGTATCAAAAATCATTTCTTCATTCGTTGGAAATGCAATGGCTTTCAACACCAATAAGTCTAAAAAAGATTCTTCTAATGCCCTTTTATCCCCATCAAATCTTGCATACAAATGTTCAAATACAAATTCACTTTTTATTGGATACATCTGCACCGTTTGTTTTGTATAAAGATCTACGTATTTTACTTGGCCAGAAACTTTGGCTGCTTTAAACTGTGTAAATTGATAAAATTCGCAACGAATATTTAATAGTTTATCAACCTTAATCTTATTACCTAAACTATCTTTTACTTGGTTACCGTTGTCATCTAACAAATATTTAAATCCATTTACAATTTGTTTTTCTTTGATAATTTGTTTTTCTCTGACTTGTTCAGGTGAAACTTCTATATTTCTTAAATTTAACTCTAAACCAAAATCATAGTTAATGTTAGCGTCTTTTTTGCTGTGATAAATCGTCCACAAATCATTTAAACCATAGGTATTAAAGTTCAATAAATCTTCTTCTAATCTTTTCGGAATCACTTTTTCAGTTTCATTTTTCATAGAAACTAAGACAAAATCTACGCCTCTCTGTTGTGCAAGAGCCATCAAATTACGAACATCTTTAAAATTAGAATTTATCTGTTCTAAATATGCTAACTCATCGTACGCCTCTCGATACCCAAACTTCGTACCTCTTTTAAATAGTTTATTTGCTTTGGTATATAAAAAAGCTGATAACTGATTTTTAGCACTTATAATCTCTTCATCGTAATTATTAAATTTAAACTTTGCATTTTTATTCTTTGTTAAAATAGGCAAAGGCAGCAAAGGCTTTATGATTTCTTGTCTATTTTTTAAAGTTTTATACAAACCAAAAATACTTTCTAGACTTTCAGGATTCTTATCTTTTTTTAAAAAATTAATGCGACCTAAATCTTTGGTCGTTACTTTGGCAAACGCCTCTTGTAACATCAGAACATAAGGCTGATTTCCTTTTTTAGTTTTGTTCTTTTTTAAATTATTAAGTGCAATATCTATTGCTTTGTCGTAATTTCCGTTATTAATAGCTTGTTGCGTATTTTTAACACTACTGCACGCACTACATAAAATGATTGCGACAATAAAAATTAATTTTTTTTTCATGATTGATTTGGTTTCTGTCGATAAAGCAATGTATGTGCCAAAAGTAATTAAAATAAAATATTTGCTCATATTGCAGTACTAAAATCTATTCAACACGAGAAAGTTCTAGTTTTATTTTAATTTTCTAATCATAAGATTCAAAATTACTGAAATCAATTTAGCCCAACACTTTCCAATAAGATATCAAGTTAAGAGTAATTATATACTGAAACAAATTCAGCATTTAGCCTATTGTTAAACATTAAAACGAAAGTGCATTACATCTCCATCTTTCACTATGTACTCCTTACCTTCTACTCTCATTTTACCGGCTTCTTTAACCTTCGCTTCAGAGCCAAACGTTACATAGTCGTTGTACGCAATAGTTTCTGCTCTAATAAACCCTTTTTCAAAATCGGTATGAATTACTCCTGCAGCCTGCGGTGCAGAAGATCCGATAGGAATTGTCCAAGCTCTCACTTCTTTTACACCTGCAGTAAAATAGGTTTGTAAATTTAATAATTTATAAGCAGAACGAACCAATCTAGCAACACCTGCTTCTTTTAAACCAATATCAGCCAGAAACATTTGTCTTTCTTCGTAGTCCTCTAATTCTGTAATATCTGCTTCTATACCAACAGCTAAAACAATAACTTCCGCGTTTTCATCTTTTACAGCTTCTCTTACTTTATCAACATAATCGTTTCCTGAAACCGCTGAATTTTCATCCACATTACAAACATATAATACTGGTTTTGCTGTAATAAATTGCAATGCTTGTACAAATTCAAGTTCCTTTTCAGAAAAATCTAAAGCTCTTATTGAAATACCTTTTAGTAAAGTTTCTTCAATTTTTAATAAAACAACCAATTCTGTTTGTGCTTCTTTATTGCCCGTTTTTGCCGTTCTTTTAACTCTTTCTAAACGCTTTTCAACGGTTTCTAAATCTTTTAATTGCAATTCAATATCAATCGTTTCTTTATCTCTAACAGGGTTTACAGATTCATCTACATGAATAATATTATCGTTATCAAAACAACGAATTACATGCAAAATAGCATCAGTTTCTCTAATATTTGCCAAAAACTGATTTCCTAAACCTTCTCCTTT
>TARA_B110000238_G_scaffold200227_1_pt1 | contig 13563 bp, 11 predicted proteins | sample TARA_B110000238 | Tara Oceans TARA_B110000238 (sample SAMEA4397569) | marine metagenome | biome: Polar Biome; feature: [SRF] surface water layer (ENVO:00010504); material: water (ENVO:00002006), including particulate matter (ENVO:01000060) such as... | depth 5 m | reverse complement strand
GTTACCAGGATGAAAACCTGGCGTCCTAACCACTAGACGACCGGGCCATAATGATTCTCAAATCGAGGCTGCAAATTTATACTTTTTTTAAAACCTAGCAAATATTTAATAATTAATAATTATGATAAAATAAATTAATACAAAATTGTCTCTAAGATTAGTCTATAAATATTCATATTTCTTCTAAAACCATTTTGGTTTTAACAACTAAGAATTATCTTGTAAATTATTATGTAGTTCAAATTTCCATCTGAAAAAATTAATTTTCATGCGACAACTTATATCCTAGTCTTTTAGAAGTTTTGATTTTTTGATTCATACTCATTGCTAACAAATTATGAACAGAAACTAATCTCACATCATTAAAATTAGGAGAACATAAATCAAAATTTAAAGTAAAAATCATACATGTATTTATAATCTCATCTATAGATTCAGCATTAATTTCTTTTTTTGAGAAATCTTTAAATAAAGACCCTAAATCTTCGTCTCCCTCAACAAAGAATTTTTTTTCTTTATTAATAAAAACTCTACCAATTAATACTCCCTCATCATTTAAACGATTATATTTTAATGAATCTGAAAGAAAATTATAAATATTAATAACGCCACAGAAACTTCTTGAATTATCTTTCTTTACATATTTAGACTTAAAAATATTATGATCAGGAGAGAAATCAAAAACATTAGAGTGCATGTGAAAAAGAAGTGTGTCTCCAGCAAATTTAAGCTGCACATCAAATATTCCATTTGATTTAAACTCTAATTTAACAGCATTTTCTTCTTTTTTTAATAACTTAGATAAAGATTTTTCTTTTGCCTTTAACGAAACAACTAAATTTTCAAAAACTTCTTTTGTATTTCTATAAATCAATTGCTTAGTTGCAGACTTTTCTTTTAATAATTCTACTATTTTATTACTTTTACTCATAATTATTTAATATGATTTAGCAAATAACACTCTTTGCTTAGATAGTTTTCCACTAATAATACAAGTTCCTTCTTCATCAGTATTAATTTGAGGAATACATCTTATAGTTGCTTTAGTATCGTTTTTAATTTTTAATTCTGACTCACTTGTCCTATCCCAATGCGCATAAACAAATCCTCCCTTTTTAATTAATTTTTTAAATTCATCATAAGAACTAGCTTTAAATGTGTTAGCATCACGAAAATTACTTGCTTTATTAAATAAATTTTCTTGAATATTTATTAATAAGCTATCTATCTTCAAATCAATATCTATGATTTGCAAGGTTTCCTTTTCAAGAGTGTCTCTTCTTGCCACCTCTATAGTTCCATTTTCTAAATCTCTCATTCCTATAGCTAATCTTACAGGAACTCCTTTTAATTCATATTCAGCAAACTTCCATCCTGGCTTATGAGTATCTCTATTATCAAATTTAACTGAAATTCCTCTTTTTTCAAGGTCAGACTTAACTTTTAAAACAGATATTGTAATTTCCTCTAATTGCTCAGCTCCTTTATAAATAGGAACAATCACAACTTGATATGGAGCAAGTTTTGGAGGAAGAACTAAACCTTTATCATCAGAATGCGTCATAACTAAAGCCCCCATCAGTCTCGTAGAAACCCCCCAAGAAGTTGCCCAAACATATTCTTTTTTTCCTTCTTTATTAGCATACTTAACGTCAAAGGCTTTTGCAAAATTCTGACCTAAAAAATGCGATGTTCCAGCTTGAAGTGCTTTACCATCTTGCATAAGTGCCTCTATGCAATAAGTCTCAAGTGCACCTGCAAATCTTTCATTTTCTGACTTTAATCCAATAACAACCGGCATTGCCATGAAATCCTGTGAAAAATCAGCATAAACATTAATCATCTTTTCTGTTTCAATAATTGCCTCTTCTTTTGTAGCATGAGCAGTGTGTCCTTCTTGCCATAAAAACTCTGTTGTTCTTAAAAACAGTCTTGTTCTCATTTCCCACCTAACAACATTTGCCCATTGATTTATAAGTAATGGCAAATCTCTATATGATTGCACCCATTTCCTGTAAGTATCCCAAATTATTGTTTCCGAAGTAGGGCGAACAATTAACTCCTCTTCTAATTTAGCAGTCTCATCAACAACTATTTCTTTACCATCTTCAGATGTTTTTAATCTATAATGAGTAACAACAGCACATTCTTTAGCAAACCCATCAACATGACTTGCTTCTTTACTAAAATATGATTTAGGTATAAATAGAGGGAAATAAGCATTAAGATGTCCAGTCTCTTTAAATTTCTTATCAAGTTCTGCTTGCATTTTCTCCCATATTGCATAGCCATAAGGCTTAATTACCATGCATCCCCTAACTCCGGAATTTTCTGCTAAATCAGCATGTTGAACAATATCATTATACCATATTGAATAATCTTTTTCTCTTGGTGTTATTTTTTTTGACATTTTATCTTAAATAATGTAATTTTGTAATATTAAATACGTTTAATAATTAAGCACCTACAAATCTAATTAAACTTTTAATATAGTAAAGCTGTCTAATAAACAATATCATTATGAAAAATTATTTAATATTAATAGTTGTGATTTCCTTTACCTCATGCATCTCGACTAACCAGAGTTTTTTTTCTGATCCTAATTATTTATCAAGCAATGAGTTTAGTTCAATTGCGACTTTAGAGGAAGCATATAATCTAAATACTGAAAATGATGAAGACACAATTACTTATTATGAAGATAACAGATTTGAAGCAAATAATTATTATGATTTCAGTTATTCTTCAAGAATAAGGCGATTTCATTCGCCAATGATGTATTCTACAGGATTTTACTCTGGAATTTATACAGATTATTACTGGTATAATCAAGACCCTTTTTATTATGGATCAAGTATTTATTTTGGACATAATGGATTTAGCCCATATTACTCATATTCTCCTTTTGGATATAACTCATATTATAATCACTACGGTTATAATGGGCATCATGGCATGTATAACAACTACTATGGGTATAATAATTACACCAATAATCATTACGGTGAAAATAGCAATTCTTCTTTTGGACCAAGAGGATCTTTAGTCTCAGGCTCGAGTAAAACAGTAGTCAAATATAACACCCTTAGCAATAAATCATTTCAAAACACACAACAGAATGGCTTTAACAATAATTCCAGATCTACTGTTAAAAAGCCTTGGAATAACAACAACGTAAATAATAATAATAATTCTATCAATAGTCCTTCAGAGACTAAAAAAAAATCTAATAAAACTTTCAAAAAAAATAATTCTTACAAATCTAATAATCGATCAAATGATAGATCAAATTCAATCAAATCAAACAACCGATCTAATTCATTTAAATCAAATAACCGATCTAATTCTAGGCCTTCAGGTGGAGGATCAGGAAGAACAAAGCCTAAAAAATAAATTAGGCTTATAATATTTTAATAATGAAAATATACTACAAAATATCTATCGTAATATTATCTTTTCTTAGCATTGTAGAATGTAAGGCTCAAAATGAATTTGATGCCTTAAGATATTCACAAATGAATATCTCTGGGACAGCAAAATATTCATCAATGTCTGGAGCATTCGGCTCATTAGGAGGCGATTTTTCAGGACTAAGTAGTAACCCAGCTGGTTTAGGTATGTATCAATTTACAGAATTAACATTTACCCCTCATTTGATTTCTAATAATACAACATCATACTATAACAACTTATCATTTGAAGAAGAAAGTTCAGATGGGAGAATAGGGAATATTGGATTAGTACTTTCATACGCAAAAGATGACCCAGACTGGAAAAGAGTTAACTTTGGAATAGGATGGAATCAACTTGCAGACTACAATAAAAATATTTACATATATAATCAAAATCAAACATCCAGCTTAGCTGATAATTTTCTATCAATAGCGCAAGGCAATACAATTAATAATCTAAATTCATTTTTTGCTGCACCTGCATTTTGGACTGATATTATTGACTTGTCAGATAATTCTACTGATTCTAATGGTTATATATATGATAATGGAAATTATATTTCACATGTTGCTAGTAACAGTAACAAAAATCAGATTCATATGGTTAATGCAAATGGAGGTATGAATGAATTTATTTTATCTATAGGCTCTTCTTATCAAGAGAAGTTTTATATAGGAGCAACATTAGGTTTCCCTAGCCTTAACTACAGCGAATCTACTAAACATACTGAGAGCGGGTTTGAAGACACAATTAATAATTTAGAGGCGTTTTCATATACTCAAGATCTTATAGCTAGCGGTACAGGAATAAATCTAAAATTAGGAGGGATATATAGATTAAATGATCAAATAAAAATTGGAGGAGCTCTTCATTCCCCAACATATTTCACAATTCAAGAAGAATTTCAAACACTTACAACAACAAGATTTAACGATACAAGTTACAATGAATATTCACCAAATAATTTTTTCGAATACAATTTAATTACTCCGTGGAAAGCAATTGCTAGCGTTTCGGCTAATTTCAGTAGCTCGATAATTAGTATTGAATATGAAATAATTGATTATTCCACTGCTTCATTTGATATAGAGAATTATTATATGGATGATGGCAGTCAAGTTTTCTATGATGAAAACAATGCTATAAATAATACATTTATTAAAACTGAGAATATTCGAGTTGGAGCCGAGACTAAATTTAAAAAATTAAATCTAAGAGCAGGATATGGTCTCTATGGAAGCCCATATAAGAACGATAATGATGAATCCTTAAATAGAGAAAATTTCTCTTTTGGGTTAGGAGTTAATAATGGTGGCTATTATATAGACTTTGCATACGTGCTATCAAAATCTAAAGAAAATTATCAGATGTATAATGAAGAATTTATAGCTCCAAAAGATCTTATACACACAAATCATAACTTGCTTGTCACTTTAGGATTTAGATACTAGCTATTCTATTTAATCCAGAAGTTGCTCTTTGATGAATGCCATTAGAATAATTAAAATTTTGAAACTCTAAACATTTATAAAAATATTTCTTTGCTAATTCTAGAGAATTATTTTTTTCATAAATTAAGCCAATTTGCAAAGCTGACATTGGCAAATAGTAAAGATTATCATCATCAATTAGGCTCAAAACTTTAGTATATAAATTAAGAGTAATTCTCGAGCTATCACCTGTTTTTTGCGATACTCTTGCGTATCTATAATAGTATTCTATAAAAAAGATAGAATCATTAAAATTGGAGGTATTTATAAGACTTAATATTTTCTTTGACTCAATAAAATATCCTCCATCGTAAAGTAAGCGAGATTTCAAAATTTCCTTGTTTAATAGAGATTCATTTACAACATCATTTAAAGCTTGTTTATCCTCATCAATTAAAGCATGACCTTTTGTAAGAGAAAGGCTATCATATATATCTTTTTTTATAGAATCTTCTTCTAAAAATGCAATAAGTGATAATTTATTATATGCTGATTTTATATAATTTCTACCTTTGAAATCATTTAAAAAGGCACTAAAAAGAAATTTTGAATCTTTAAGATCAAGTTTATACATTTTTGACATTGCATGCAAATATTGTAAATAAGTTAATGGATATGCTTCATAAGCTTTTGATTCTGATTCTAAAATTTGGATACACAAATCATTCTGACCTAATTTGCTGTGTAAACGTGCGACACAAAACTTCATTAAATCACTTGTTAAATATGAATCTCCAATTATTTCAATTAACTTTTCATATGAATCATCATCATTACTCATATTCATTTCTAAAAATGAAATTAAAAATAATGTTTCTAATTTATATATTTTAAAATCTCCAGAGTTTTCTGTAAATTCTAAAAAAGAATATAATTGAATAAAACCAGATTTAATACTTCCCTTCAATCCTATAACATCTATAATCCAACTATAAGATTTGGGTACAGAACCAATTAATATTTGCAATACAGCTAAACTTTTTTGATTAAGAATAAATTCGGGAAATTTTTTTGAGTTTTTCTGCAAAAGCCTGTATGCTTTTTGAAGTTCATAAGCTGCTTGAGCATATTCTTTAAATTTTACTCTAGCAAAAGCCCATTGCAAGTGTAATTCTGCCTGAGAAAAAAGATAATAAGGCGATTCGCTATCACATTTATACAAAGCATCTAACCTATTGGATTTATTTTTTTTCGATTCTAAAAAAAACTCCTGCTCTTCACCTACTATAATTTTTAAGAAATCTATATAATTTTCATTTATGATAATAAGACCATTAGAAGAATTATTTTTCTTTTCTGAATTAATATAATTCTCTGCTTGACTAAATTCAAGATTCATAATATGTTCATAAGCCTTATGCATATTACTATTCATCTCAAATGATGCATAGCATTCGTTAGACATAGAAAGAAAAAGAAAAAGAAAAATTAAAGTTCTCATATAATAAAAATGGGACTTCAAAAATATGAAATCCCATCTAAATAATTCGCAAAGAACTAGCTCTAATTATTGCTCAAGAAAATTTGAATCAACTAAAATTCTACCACAATGCTCACAAACGATGACTTTTTTATGCATTTGAATATCTAATTGACGTTGTGGTGGCACTTGATTGAAACATCCCCCACAAGCATTTCTATCAACAGAAACAACAGCTAAACCATTCTTAACTTTGTTACGAATTCTAGTGTAAGATCCTAAGAGTCTTTCTTCAATTACTTTCTGAGCTTTTTCAGATTTCTTCATTAGTACTTTCTCTTCTTTCTCTGTCTCTTTTACAATAGCATCTAATTCTTCTTTTTTTAATTTTAATTCTTCTTCCCTATCAGCTATTTGTAGTTTAGAAGCATCAATTATTTCCGTTTTATGAAGCAACTTAGCCTTAAGTTCAATAATATTTTTTTCACTTAATTGAATTTCAAGGTTTTTATATTCAAGCTCTTTAGTCAAAGAAGAAAATTCTCTGTTATTTTTTATATTTTTTAGTTGCTTATCATACTTTTTGATAAGTTCTGTAGCTTCTAAAATATTATTGTTCTTAGCTGTTAAATTTGAATTAACTTCTTCAAGTTCATTAGAAAGCTTTTCTAAGCGAGTTTTTAACCCTTCAATTAAATCTTCTAAATCTTCTATTTCAAGAGGAAGCTCTCCTCTAACAATTCTAATTTTGTCAACTTCTGAATCAATGATTTGAAGCTGATGTAATGCTTTTAATCTATCTTCAACTGTTACTGATAATTTTTCTGTTTTAGCCATCTTATATATAATTTATAGGATTCGTTTTAACTTGTGATAAATGGACGGCAAATTTAGTGATTTTTTTTCTAAGGAAATCATAAATCAAGTCCTTTGTATATTGTTCGCTTTCAAAGTGTCCAATATCAGCTATAATTATCTTATTATCTGCATCAAAAAACTCATGATATTTAAAATCACTAGATATAAAAATATCTGCAGGACTATTAATAGCAGTTGATAAAAGAAAACTTCCCGAACCTCCACATACTGCTACAGTTTTAATCTTTTTATCAATTAACTCTGTATAACGAACACAACTTGTATTCATTTTAATTTTTAAACTTGATATAAATTTTGCAGGATCAATAGATTCATTTAATTCACCTATTAAGCCAGCCCCAACAGATTTAAATTTAATATTTAAAGAGACAATTTGATATACAACTTCCTCATAAGGATGAATATCTTCTAAACATTTAAGAATTTCTGACTCAATATTTTTTGGGAATACTAAATCTAATTTTATTTCTTTTTCTTTATGTAGAACTCCCTTTTCCCCTACAAAAGGATTACTCTCAGGTTTTGGCAAAAAAGTACTTATTCCTTCTGAAGAAAAGCTACAATTATCATAATCTCCAATAGACCCTGCTCCTATTTTAAAAAGATTTTTTCTTAAAATTTCTACATGATCTTTAGGACAATAAACAACAAGTTGTTTTAATACATCATATTTAGGTTGTAAAATCTTACAATTTACAAGACCTAACTTATTTGCTATAGAAGAATTAACACCGTCAATAATATTATCTAGATTAGTATGAATAGCATAAATCGAAATATTATTTTTAATAGCTTTTATAATTATTCTTTCAACATAAGTATCTCCACTTAGTTTTTTCAATGGATTAAATAAAATAGGATGATGAGCTATAATTAAATTACATTTCTTTTCAATAGCCTCGTCAATAATCTTTTCTGTGCAATCCAATGTTACTAAAACTCCTTCTAAATTATCATTAAGACTACCAACAATTAATCCTGAATTATCGTAACTTTCTTGATAGGAAAGTGGAGCCCATTCCTCAAGAATATTGGTTATATTATGTATTTTCATTTTTCAAATTTAATAAACTTGAATAAAACAAAGTAAATTCTAAAATTTCTATCTTTGTGATATGAGGATTATTTTAATACTATTATCAATTATTTACCTTATTTATTTAAATATTAAGAATTTTTTATTTATTTCTGGAATTCTAAAGTCTACTAAATTTGATATTCCTGTGATATGTATTGGTAATTTATCTTTTGGAGGCTCAGGAAAAACTCCCCATACAGACTTTATTGTTAATTTTTTAAAGAAAAAATATAAAGTAGCCATTTTAAGCAGGGGATATAAAAGGAAAAGTAGTGGTTTTATTGAGGTAAATATAAATGATAGTTTTAGAAGAGTTGGAGATGAGCCCCTTTTACTAAAAAGAAAACACACAAACTCACTTGTAATTGTATGTGAAAATAGAAAATTTGCAATCACAAAAATCATACAGGAACATAAGGATATAGATGTCATTATTCTTGATGATGGCTTACAGCATAGAAAAATTCAAGCTGGTTTAAATATATTATTAACACCATATCACAATCTTTTTTTTAATGATTATTTATTTCCATTTGGATCGTTAAGAGATAGAAAAAGTGAGAGTAAACGAGCAGATAATATAATCATCACTAAAAGTCCAAATCTAATTACTTTATTAAAGAAAAAAGAAATAACTAAAAAAGCCATTTACCATAAAGAGGATGAATGTTTTTTTTCAGAGATTAAATATGAAAAATGCATACATCTTTTTAATAGCTCAAAACAAAAAATACCTGAAGAGGTTTTACTCGTAACAGGAATTGCTGACACTCATTCATTAATTGAATATTTAGTGAGTAGTAATACTAGATTTACGCACATCACTTTTAAAGATCATCATGATTATAATGAAAAAGATATCCGAAAAATTATCCAACATTTTGAGATAAACCAAACAACAAAAATACTTATATTGACCACCGAAAAAGATGCTGTCAAACTTTTAGAGTTTGAACGCCTTTTAAAAGACTTACCTATTTATTATTTACCAATTAATATTAGATTTCAAGAAGAAGTAAAATTTAAAAAACTCATATCAGAATATGTTAGAAAAAATAAAAGAAACAGCTAATTTTTTAAAATCTAAAACAAATTTCAATCCAAATATTGGAATTATTCTAGGAACTGGACTTGGCAAGCTTGTTAATGAAATTGATATTAAGTACTCAATATCATACAAAGATATTCCTAATTTCTGCTTATCTACAGTTGAAGGGCATAGTGGAAAATTAATATTTGGATTGATTGAGGGAAAACAAGTTGTTGTTATGCAAGGAAGGTTTCATTTTTACGAAGGATATCATATTCATGACGTTGTTTTTCCGGTTAGAGTTATGAATGCTTTAGGAATAAAAAAACTTTTAGTTTCAAATGCTAGCGGAGGAATTAATCCTGATTATGAAATTGGGGATTTAATGATTTTAGATGATCACATAAATTTAATACCAAATCCGTTAATAGGTAGAAACATAAATGAGCTAGGGCCACGTTTTCCTGACATGAGTGAGCCATATAATCCTACAATGATTCAACTTGCAACTAAGATTGCCAATGACAATAATATAAAAAACCATGTTGGTACTTATGTAGGAGTTACTGGTCCAACTTTAGAAACTCCGGCAGAATACTGCTATTTCCGTTTTATTGGAGGGGATACTGTTGGAATGTCAACAGTACCAGAAGTCATAATAGCTCGACATATGAATATTGACTGCTTTGCAATTTCTGTCATAACAGATTTAGGTGTCCCTGGGAAAATACAGAAAATAACTCATGAAGATGTTCAGTCAGTTGCTGAAATAGCTGAGCCTAAACTAACTTTAATTATAAAAGAACTAATATCTAATATTTAAAAATGAAAAAATATATTTTAATTACAATAATCTTATTTATATTCCAATTCTCCTCTTTCGGACAACTTAATACTAGCCTTTTATTTAATTGGAATGACACAACATTAGTAGGGTCATCTGCATATAACAATACTTATAATGAAATCTGGGGTGTAAATATTAATAGCTCAGAAATTGCAATTATTGGATCTACAGCGGGTACTCATTTCTTTGATGTAACCAATCCAATTAATAGTCTTGAAATAGCTTTTTTAGCAGGAGCCTATACTGGTACGGGCGTTATTCATAGAGATTATCATGATTTTAATGGATATCTTTATATTGTTTGCGATGAAGGAAGTACATCTACTTTGCAAATTGTAGACATAAGTAACTTACCAACATCGATAAACACAGTGTATGATTCAAATAATTTATTTACAAAATCTCATAATATTTTTATTGATACTGCTACGGCTAAACTATATGCTTGTGCTTCTAATAATGCAATGGATGTTTACAGCTTACACTTACCCACTGCGCCAGAATTAATTTATAGTTACAGTGCAGTAGGACATGTCCATGATGCCTATGTAAGGAACGATACAGCTTTTCTGAATTGTGGTAATCAAGGCTTAAGAATAATGGATTTTTCTATGGTTAATAATATTGGAGATCAACCTACTCAATTAGCTTCATTAACATCATACCCTGATGCAGGATATAATCATTCAGGATGGCTTAATGATGATGGAACAGTTTATGTTATGCAAGATGAGAATCATGGCTATGATATGAAAATACTGGATGTAAGTGATTTTAACAATATAAGCGTCATTGCCACATTAAATTCTGGAGTTGACCCACTATCTATGGCTCATAATGGAATTATTAAAGACGACCTATTATATGTAGCATATTATCATGATGGTTTAAGAGTTTTTGACATAAGTAATCCAAGTAGTCCAGTTCAAGTAAACAATTATGACACATACGCTCCTAACAATCACACATCATATAAAGGGGCGTGGGGAGTATACCCTAATTTAAATTCAGGAAATATTTTAGTCTCTGATATGCAATCCGGTCTATATGTTTTAGAGATGAATAGCAGCATACCTACACCATCTATAAATGTATTATCTAAGAATCACAAGATTTACCCAAACCCAGCCTCAAATGTGTTAAATATAATCTCAAAGCAAGCAGATCAAATTAAGTTATTTGACAGTTTTGGAAGGAAAGTAACCCAAAGAAATTTGAATCAAGAGTTAGTCTCCTTAAATATAAAAAACCTAAGTAGTGGTCTTTATTTTTATGAATTATCTAACAATAATCAAACCATTTCAAATGGAAAAATTATTTTTGAATAAATATGGAGAATCATAATCAATACGAAGCAGTAATAGGCCTTGAAGTTCATGCTCAATTACTTACAAACACTAAAGCCTACTCTAGTGATGAAAATATTTATGGAGCAATTCCTAACACAAAAACATCTGCAATAACTTTGGGCCATCCAGGAACACTTCCTGTTAGTAATAAAAAAGTTATTGAGTTTGCAGTAAAGCTAGGCATTGCAGTGGGGGCAGAAATTAGAAGAGTAAATAGATATGCTAGAAAAAACTATTTCTATGCTGACCTACCTAAAGGATATCAAATCACTCAAGATGATACCCCAATTTGTAATGGTGGGTTTATAGAAATTCCGTGTAAGGAAAATAAAACTAGAAAAATAAATATCACAAGAATTCATATGGAGGAAGATGCTGGAAAAAGCATTCATGATCTTGATCCATTTAACACACTTATTGACCTTAATAGAGCTGGAGTCCCTCTGCTAGAGATTGTTTCGGAACCAGAAATAAAAAGTGGAAAAGAAGCATTTGATTATATTATGGAGATAAGGAAACTAGTGAGACACTTGGGTATTTGTGATGGTAATATGGAAGAAGGAAGTTTAAGGTGTGATGCTAATATATCTGTCATGATTAAAGGAGCTAAAACATTTGGAACTAAAGTGGAAGTAAAAAATATGAATTCATCTAGAAATGTTAGAAATGCTATAGATTTTGAAATAAAACGTCAAATAGATATAATTGAAAAAGGTGGTAGTATTATTCATGAAACAAGAGGTTTTGACGCGAGTAAAGGAATAACTTTATCTCAAAGACATAAAGAAGAAGCGAATGATTATAGATATTTTCCTGAGCCAGATTTACAGCCAATAGAAATAACAACGGAGTATATTAGTAAGGTAAAAGAAAATATGCCTTTACTTCCAAAAGAGCTTTTTGTAACATATACAGAACAATATAAATTATCTGATTATGACGCTTCATTAATTATAGAAGACAAAAATATTGCATCATATTTTAATCAGCTATGTAAATTGACTAATAACTATAAGGCTGCAGCAAATTTCATTAACGGAGTAATAAAGTCACACCTTAATGAAAGAGCATTAAATATTACTGAGTTAGATATAAAGCCAGTAGAAATATCTGATTTAATCAGATTAATAGATGACAAGAAAATCAGCAATTCAGTGGCGACATCAAAAATATTTCCAATTTTATTGAATTCAAATCAAACTGCAGAAATGATTGCTATTGAGAATAATTGGATTCAAGAAAGTGACGATAAAGTTTTAAAAGAATTAATTAAAGACGTATTGGCAAAATTTCCTCAAAAAGTTGAGGAGTATAGAAATGGTAAGAAAGGTCTTATAGGTATGTTTATGGGTGAAGTGATGAAACTATCTAAAGGCAAGGCAGATCCAAAGATTACAAATATTTTACTAAGAGATCAGCTAGAAATATGATAAAAGATAAAATTTACTTTGCTTCAGACTTTCATCTAGGATCACCAAATTTTCAAGCTAGTCTAAATAGAGAGAAAAAGATAATTCGATGGTTAAATACTATAGAAAAAGATGCTAAATCTATTTATCTTATGGGGGATATCTTTGATTTTTGGTTTGAATACAAGAAGGCAGTTCCAAAAGGGTTTATTCGGTTATTTGGAAAAATTGCTGAATTAACCGATAAAGGTATTGATATTATATTTTTCACTGGTAATCATGATATGTGGGTTAGCGATTACTTTCAGAAAGAACTTGGAATATCTGTCATAAAAAAAGAATGTATAGTAAGTATTAGTGGGGTTAAGTTATTTATTGGTCATGGAGATGGCTTAGGAAATGGAGACAATAAATACAAAATATTAAAAAATATTTTTAAATCAACAGTTTGTAATTGGTTATTCTCTAGGATACATCCAAATTTAGGATTATTAATTGGACAAAAATGGTCCTTAAGCAGCAATAAAAGTCAAAACATAATTAAACTCAAAAATAATCAACTTATTAATTACAGCAAAAAACAACAAAAAATTAATAAAGTAGATTAT